>Ga0316217_10001196_pt1 | contig 34847 bp, 27 predicted proteins | sample 1anoAmetaG_FD_203633 | JGI IMG/M metagenome (GOLD analysis project Ga0316217, IMG submission 203633) | Freshwater microbial communities from Trout Bog Lake, Wisconsin, USA - 1anoA | ecosystem: Environmental > Aquatic > Freshwater > Lake > Hypolimnion/Profundal zone | place: USA: Wisconsin...
GGGCCCCCGGGCCCCCACGCCCCTGAACGCCATTCGGCAGCGCCCAGCCCGGCAGCACCGGCTGCCCGGGGAAGCGGCGGCGGAGCCGGGCCAGGGCCGGCTCCAGGGCGCCCAGCCGGCGCAGCTCGGGGCTTTCGAACAGGCCGCGGGCCCGGCCCAGCCCCCAGGCCAGACTCAGCTCCAGCCGGTGCACCAGGATCCGCCGGCGGGCCTCCCGGCGGAAGGCGGCCTCCACCAGGGGGGCCAGGGCCAGGGGCGGCTGGACCAGGGCGTCCGCCGGCGCCTGCCAGCGGTGCGCCTGCCCGTCAACGTCCCACCAGCTCAGCTGCAGCTGCCTGGGGCTGCGGCCCTCGTTCCAGAACCGGTCCAGGCACCAGAAGGCCAGGGGCACCTCCTCCGGCAGGCACGGGGGCTCCAGCCGCCAGGGGTGGCGGGTCCGGTCCAGGGGGTCGGCCAGCATGGGCAGGCGCGGCCGGTCCTCGCCCCGCGCCTGGGCCAGCACCTGCCGGGCCTGGAGCTCGGGCATGAGCTGGGCCAGGGTGGCCAGGGGCACCGGCTGCAGGTCCCCCAGCCGGCGCAGGCCCAGGCGCTGGAAGCGCCAGCGCAGCCGGGGCGCCAGGTCCGGCAGCCGGCCCAGGGGCTGGGGGGCCAGGAACACCTGCTCCGCGCCGTCGGCCACCCGCTCCAGCCCGTCGCGGCCCTCCACCCGGGCCGCCAGCCTGGCGGCGGTGGCGCTCAGGGAGAGCCCGCCGCGGCTGGACCAGCCGGTGTCCCGGACCAGCTCCCGCTGGATCCGGGCGGCGGCGTCCTGGGGCGGGCCGAACAGGCGCCCGGTGCCGCCCAGCTCCAGCAGCGCCTCGCCCATGTGCACCAGCAGCCCCTGGGGCGACCAGCGCTGGAGGAACTCCCCCAGGCCGGCCTGGGCCTCCCACCAGGTCTGGGGCGCCGGGTCCAGCACCCGCAGTCCCGGCGCCCGGCGCAGGGCCTGGTCCATGGGCTCGCCCGGGCACAGCCCCTCGGCCCGGGCCAGGCGGTTCACCAGCCACAGGCAGGGGGTGCGCTGGGGGCCGGGGCTGAGGAAGGCCAGGGGCCGGTCCTGGAGCGCCGGCTCCTGCAGGCAGGCCATCTGGAACGGCATTTCAGGAACCCACATCGCCAGCACGCCCGACCTCCAAGCAGTAAATATGGAGTAAAAAAAGCGAAAAACAAACGGCAAATTTTTCCTCCAGGAAGGTTGGCGGCGGTTCGGGGAATTTACACGATTTTGATGTCCGCAGGTTCAACCTACGGGGCGGCGGCGGGTTCCATTCACGCATAACATCAGGAAGCCCCTCCCTTCAGCCGCTCCACGCCATCGAACCGTCGCCCCCGACCCTGTGCTTTCCCTTCAAGGAGACACCCATGACATTTTCAACAAAACCCATCGGGTCCGGCGGCCTGGCGACGGCAGGAATCCTGGCCGTGGCGCTGGGGTTGGCCTGCGGCGGAGGAGGCGGCGCGACCACCAGCCTCTCCACCAACAACACCGGTCCGGCAAACATCCTGGTCACCGACGCGCCTTCGGACAGCTGGAGCACCGTCCAGTTCAATGTCCTCGAAGTGACCCTGCGCAGCGCGGCTGACCACAGCAAGACCGTGGTGGTCTTCAGCGGCAACGCCAGCATCAACCTGGTGGACCTGGACAGCCTCGGCGAACTGCTGGCCACGGCCAAGGTGCCCACGGGCGCCTACGACCAGGCGAAGATCACCCTGGACACCGCGCCGGCCGATATCACCCTCGTCCCCCAGGGCAGCTCCACCGCCGTGGCCTCCAACCTGATCCACGTGGTGGGCGGCGGGACCACCAGCACCGTCACCGTGGACCTGAGCAGCGCCCCCCTGCAGATCAACCAGGTTCCGTCCGGCGGGAGCAACGCGGTGCAGATCGACTTCGACCTGGCCCACCCCCTGTTCATCAACGTGATGCCCAGCGGCGCCGTGGTGATCAATTTCAAGCTCCTGCGCAAGGCCGTCCCGGCCGATCTGCGGCTGATCCAGCTGCATCGCGTGGTGGGAACCATCGGCAGCGTGGTCGCGACCGGCTCGACCTTCGCGGTGAACAGCGCCGCCGGCCGGACGCTGACCTTCACCACGGACGGCAGCACCCTGTTCTACGATGCCGACAGCAAGCCTCCGCTTCCCGGCAGCTTCAGCGGGCTGGCCGCCAGCGACGGGGTGATGGTCGCCTCCCGGCTGCAGGATGACGGCAGCCTGTACGCGGTGCGGGTCTGGTACTGCAGCGCCGCCAGCGAGGCCGCCCTGCCCATCTGGAAGTGGTCGCCCGAAGGCCACGTGGTGAGCGTGAACGCCGGCGCCGGCAGCATGATCGTCGACAACGCCGACGGCCACCCGCGCACGATCACAGTCAATGGCTCGACGACCTATACCTGGCAGCGGACCACCCCGCTCCCCGGCACCTTCTCCCTGGCCAACATCAGGCGCGGCTTCAAGGTCTGCGTCGACGTGGCCGATCCCCTGGCCACGCCCCTGGTGGCCACCAACGTGAACATCGAGCGGGCGGTGGACAGCGGCTACATCGACACTTCCACCTCAAGTTCCGGACTGGTCTACGGCCAGCCGGCCCTGGCCAACCTGCGGACCTATCCCTATTCGACCACGCCCGTGTTCAGCTGGTGGGATTTCGAGCAGCCCAGCAGCGCCTCCCCGGTCGTCAGTGATTTCCTGAGCGCCCTGCAGGGCGCCGGCACCACCCGGGTCACCGGCTTCAGCGACCTGGCCTGGGACAGCACGGGGCTCGCCTGGGACGCCGCCAACGCCATCCTGACCCCGGTCGCCCTGCCCAGGGCCACCATCACCACCGGCTACAACGGCACTGGCACCGTCGCCGGCACCATGGTGATCTCCTACACCGATCCGCTCACCAGCGCCACCGTCGCCAAGACCATCACCGTCAACCCGGTCGCCGGCGGCGGCCAGACCGTGGTGCTCCTGGTCAACCCGAAGTCGGGCGTGGTCACCACGGCGCTGGACCCGGCGGCCAACTGGGTGAATGACCTCACCCCCGCCGGCACCACCAGCGTCTGGGTGGCCGCAGTGCCCACGGCCACCGGCCTGGACGCCTACAGCGTGATCGCCCTGCAGCAATAGCGGCCGGGCGGGTCCACCGGACAGCGGCGCCCCCAGGGGCGCCGTTTTTTGTCCGGTGGGGCCTTTTGGGGTTGACGCTCATGGTTCGATGGGCCACTCTCGGAACTGGTCGTGGACCGGAAAGGAGGTTGAGATGGAAAACCGCGAACAAAGCGAACCTCCGTCGTGCAGCCTCCTCCCGAGGTCCTGAACATTCCATGGCGAATGCTCCAGGGGCCGGTCGGGCCGGGGTGATCCGGGACTGATCGGCAGGCGGCGCGGAAAGTCGGCGTTCCCAGGGCCCGAGGCCCGGGGAGACGGATTCCGGACCTGCTCCTGAGGCGAACCGTGGAACCGGGGGACACCGGGCGGAGGATCCTTCCCCTGCTGCTTCCGCCCCGAACAGGGCGGCCCTGTCTCCATTCCCGGAGAGGTGCCCCATGCCCGTTTCCATCACCGACGAGATCATCGACGCGATCATCCAGAACGAAGGCCGGAACTTGGGCCCGGAGCAGCCGCGCTGCGCCCGGGAGTGGCCCGCGCAGGACCGGCGCCGGCCGGACCGGGCCCGCTCCGGCCCGGCGGAGGGCCTCGCCCCCTGGGACAGCGCCGCCCCGCGCCGGCGGGCCTGAGCTTCCTGCTTCCCTCCGGATCCTTGAAAGCACCGCCATGACCGCCATCACCGACACTTCCAAGACCGCGCCGGGTATCCAGGACGGCCCCGGGGACTTCCTCAGCCGGACCCGGGTCGTGCGCTCCCCCTGGATGCAGCGCATCCTCACCTTCCTCATGGTGTTCGGCCCCGGGCTGATCGTCATGGAGGCGGACAACGACGCCGGCGCCGTGTCCACCTACACCCAGGCCGGGGCCCAGTTCGGGCTCAAGCTGCTCTGGCTGCTCCTGCTGCTGCTGCCGGTGACCTACTTCTGCCAGGAGATGGTGGTGCGCCTGGGCATCGCCACCGGCGAAGGCCACGCCGCCCTGATCTACAAGCGGTTCGGCAGGTGGTGGGGCCACTTCTCCCTGTTCGACCTGGAGCTGGTGAACTTCTTCACCCTGGTCACCGAGTTCGCCGGCATCAGCCTGGCCTTCGCCGCCCTGGGTGTCACGCCCTGGGTGTCGGTCCCGCTCGCCGCGGTGGGACTGGTGGCCCTGGTGCTCACCGGAAGCTACCTGCGCTGGGAGCGGATCACCATCTTCCTCTGCCTGCTGGACGCCGCCTGGATCTGGCTGGGCTGCAAGGGCGGCTTTTCCGCCGCCGAGGTGGGCCGGGCCACCCTGGTCCCCTCGCTGCCCCTGGGCGGGCTGAGCTTCGATTACGTGTTCCTGGTGATCGCCATCGTCGGCACCACCATCGCCCCCTGGCAGCTGTTCTTCCAGCAGAGCTGCGTGGCCGACAAGCGGCTGCGCTTCAAGGACCTCTCCGCGTCCCGCTGGGACACCCTGCTGGGCGCGGTGTTCACCGTCATCGTCGCCGGCGGCATGATGCTGGCCGGCGCCTGCATGTTCTCGCGCCACCTGCCCTACACCGATCCGGCGCAGATGGCCCTGGCCCTGGGGCCCCGGCTCGGCCCGGCGTTCCGCTCGGCCCTGCTGATGCTGATGGTCAATGCCTCGATCCTGGGCACCACCGCGGTCTCCCTGTCCAGCGCCTGGGCCTGGGCGGAAGCGCGGGGCTGGGACCGCAGCCTCCAGCTGAAGTTCCGCCAGGCGCCGGGGTTCTACCTCACCTACGTGGCCGCCGTGTTCCTGGCCGCGGCCATCGTGCTGATCCCCCGGGCGCCGCTGCAGGGCATCATCCTCGGGGTGCAGGTGCTGGCCGGTGTGATGCTGCCCAGCGCGCTGGTGTTCCTGCAGATCCTGCTCAACGACAAGGAGCTGCTGGGCGAGCGCTTCGTCAACCGCCCTTGGAACAACCGGATCAACTGGACCATCATCGCCCTCATGTTCGCCCTTTCCGCCGTCCTGGCCGCGCAGGCGCTGCTGCCCGGGCTGTTCCCCACCGCCGCCTGAGCGGCCCCGACCCGAATCCCTGGAGACCCCCATGACCTGTTCGACCGGAACCCTCGACACCTTCCTGGACCTGGACGCCGTTCCCGCCGCGCCCCCGGGCTACGTGGTGATCCACCCCCTGCACGACGCCCCCGAAGCCAAGCGCAGCCTCGACGGCCTGGGCCCCCTGCGCCTGACCCCGGTCTGCCGCACCGCCCTGGTGGCCGTCCGCTGCTACCTCGCCGCCATCATGCTGCTGGGCGCCTGGCGGGTGGTCTCGTTGCTGTCCAACCTCCGCCAGTAGCTTCGCGCCCGTATTCGCCGCAGTGTCGGCGCGCCTTGGCAGGCGCACCTCGCCTGCGGCGTTACGGACGTCAGGATGGAGGCGTGTTCCATTGGGGTGGATTTTCCTCCGACGCCTGCACCGAAGCGTCCGGAGTGTTTTCGGAGGCGCGGCCCGGCCAAGGAAACACGTACCGCAGTCCTCCGGCGTTACGCCGCAGGCGAGGCGTGCGCGCAGCGTGCGCCGACACTGCGGCGACCCACCACGGGGACCCGGATCAGGCGACCAGGCCCGAGAGCTGGTCGGGGCTGGGGGGGGTGTTGAAGCGGTAGCGCTCGGGGAACAGGCCGACCGGTTCGAGCAGGTGGCCCAGGTCCGACTTCACTTTGGCCCAGGGCACCCGGGCCCGGCCCCGCTCTCCGCCCAGTTCCCAGGCCAGGCGCAGCTGGTCGGCCACCGGCAGCCAGGCTCCGCCTTCGGCCTGGGACCAGACGGTGTAGCTGGCCAGCCTGCCGGCGGAGGTCTGCTCCAGGTGGAACGGGGCGATGGTGATGATCTGGCCGGCCGCTCCGTGGCGCTGGTCCAGCAGGGACTTCTGGTGCCCGTACTCGTCCCGCAGCCGGCGCTGCTGGATCCGGCCCAGGAGCGGGCGCACCGGGTGCTCCTTGCGGGGATGGAAGGGCTCCCACTCGTAGTCGCGCAGCCGCAGGGGGCAGCCGTTCAGCGAGCGGGGATCCTCGTTCAGGAACTCCAGCGCGCCCTCCAGGGCCCAGCTCAGGCCCCTGGTGTCTTCGGAACCCACGACGAGCAGGGTGTCCCGGTTGGGCAGCACCACCACCGGGTCGCCGTCCAGCGGCAGCCGGCGCAGGATGCCCGGCAGGACGATGCGGCTGCCGTCCAGGTTGTCGCGCCAGCCGGACCGGAAGCGGCCGGGACCGCAGCGTTCGAAGGCCTCCTCGCCGCCCCGGGCCAGCAGGTTGGTGCGGGCCCGCTGCATCAGCCGGTCGAAATCGGCGTTCCAGAACGCGAGTTCCCCGGGCCCGATGTCGATCTCCTGGTCGGGCAGGTCCACCACCAGGCTCACGGCGAAGATGCCGGCCAGGGGCCGGAATTCGGGGCAGGGCTTGCCGGTGAGGGCCAGCGCCTCGTAGACGAACCTCGGCCGGACCTTGGGGACGATCCGGGGCAGGGCCTCGGCCAGGGCGATGGGGCCCCTCCTGGCTGGTCCGGAATCAAGGAACTGGCGCAGACGCTTGCTGAACATGGTTCGCCTCCGGCCTCCGCCCGGATCCCGGAAGCCGCCGCCCCTGCGGGAGGAGGGGCAGGGGCGGTGCTTGCGGGAAGGGGGCAGGTCTATTGAAGTGCTGCGGCAGTGCTTCTGGTGCTAGAACTGGGACCAGAGGTACTGGTTGGTCACTTCGTGGTGGAACTGGATCTCGCAGGACTTGACCTGGGCGCCCAGCGCCTTGGGGCAGCGCTCGGCCTGGGCCAGCTTCAGCTCCGCGTACTTGGCGTGCACGTCCTCGCCCAGGGCGTCCACCAGGAACTTGGAACCCTTGAAGAAGCGGATGGCGTCCTGGATGTTGTCCGGGAGGAACCGGGTGCGGGGCCGCTTGTTGACGTCCTCCAGCTCGCCCACGGGACCTTCGAGGCCGGTGCGCAGGATGCTGTAGAGGTTGAGGTAGGGGTTGGCGTCCGGGGCCACCGAGCGCACTTCCAGCCGGGCCGACTTGGAGTTGCCCAGGGGGATGCGGATCATGGAGCCGCGGTCGGTGGGGCTCACCTTGATCTGGTTGGGGGCCTCGTAGTGCGGGTCCAGCCGGCGGTAGGCGTTCACGCTGGGGTTCAGGATCAGGCAGAGGTCCTGGGCGCTGGTCATGATGCGCTGGACGAAATCCCAGGCCATGGGGCTCAGGCCGTCCTTGCCGCCCTGCTCGTAGAACAGGTTCTTGTCCTGCCGGGACAGGCTCAGGTTGGTGTGCATGCCGCTGCCGTTGACGCCGGCCAGGGGCTTGGGCAGGAAGCTGGCGGTGAGGCCCATCTGGGCGGCCACCTGGCGCGCCAGGAGCTTGTAGATCTGCACCTGGTCGGCGGCGACGTTGGCTTCGGCGTACTGGAAGTTCATCTCGAACTGGCTGGGCGCCACTTCGGGGTGGTCCTTCTCGTTCTGGAAGCCCATGGCGCGCTGCGCTTCGGCGGAGGAATCGATGAACTGGCGCAGGGAGTCGCCGGGCAGGCTGTGGTAGTAGCCGCCGGTGCTGATGAACTCGAAGGTGCCGGTCTCGTTGTAGCGCCGCTCGGCCTCCAGGCCCTTGAACAGGAAGCCCTCGATCTCGTGGGCGGCGTTGCAGATGAGCCCTTCCTTGGCGTACAGGGAGTCGGTGTAGTGCTTCAGCCGGGCCCGCATGTCGCCCGCGTATGGGCTGCGGTCCTGGTTCTCCACCAGGCCGAACACCAGCACCTTGCCGGGGCCGAAGATATCGGAGGGCATCCAGTAGAACGACGGCCAGTCGATGGTCAGGCGCAGATCGGACTCGGCCTGGACCGCGAAGCCGCGGATGCTGGAGCCGTCGAAGGTCAGGTTGTCGCTGGACTTGAGCAGGAACTTCTTATCGTAGTCGAGCATGTGGAAGCGGCCTTCCAGGTCCGTGAAGCAGACCGTGACCGCCTTGATGCGCTTCTCGTCCGCGAGGTACTTCATGCGCTCTTCGCGGATCTGGTCGACCGGGACCCGGTTCAGCCGCTGGCTCTGGGCCTGGAGGTTCATCTCCTCGAGGGTGTCGTAGGGGATTTCCAGGAAGTCGCGAAGGGGAGTGAAAGCCATGATGCAGGTCTCCTGAGTAGGGGAAGTCTGATCTTCCTCTCCTTAGATTTACTCTAATATTGGTCAAAATAATATTAAAATTTGCCTAACTAAATTTCTAGGCCCCCCGCTTCTCCTCCAGCGTGAGCCACTCCATCTCCAGACCATCCAGCTCGGCCTTGGCCGCATCCCGGTCCCTCAGCGCCTGGTGCCCCGGCGCCTCTGCGGTGATGAAGGCCCCGGGGTCGGCCATGGCCGCCTCCAGCGACGCGATGCGGCCGTGGAGCAGGTCCATGGCCGCCTCCAGCTCCGCCAGCCGGCGCTCCTCCTTCTGGCTCAGCCCGGACTTGGGCCGCTGGCCGGGCCGGGACGGGGCCCTGGCGGCGCCGGCCTGGGCTTCCCGGACGCCGGCCTGGGCCTCCTGGGCCCGCTCGTCCCGCAGCCGGCGCACCGAGGCGGGGTTGCCTTCGTAAAGTTCCCAGCGGGGGCTGCCGGCGGGGTTCCAGGCCAGGGTGTGGGTGCTCACCTGGTCCAGGAAGAACCGGTCGTGGCTCACCAGCAGCAGGGTGCCGGGGTAGTCCATCAGGGCCTCCTCCAGGTTCTGCAGGGTGGGGATGTCCAGGTCGTTGGTGGGCTCGTCCAGCACCAGCAGGTCGGCGGGCTGGAGCATGGCCTTGGCCATCAGCAGCCGGTTCCGCTCGCCGCCGGAAAGGGTGGCGGCAAGGCGCTTCTGCTGGTCGGCCGGGAAGCCGAACCGGGTGAGGTAGACCAGCACCAGCAGCTCCTGGCCGCCCACCTTCACCATGGAGGCGCGCTCGGCGATGTTGTCGGCGATGCTCAGGTCGCCGCGCATCTCGCCGCGGCCCTGGGAGATGGCCGAGACCGAGAGCTTGGGGTGGCGGCTGATGCTGCCGGCGCTGGGCTGGAGTTCGCCCAGCAGCAGCTTGAGCAGGGTGCTCTTGCCGCAGCCGTTGGGACCGAGGATGGCGATCCGTTGGCCCCGCTGGAGATATAGGCTCAGGCCGCCGGCCAGTTCGGTCTCTGTGCCCGGGTAGCGGAAGCCCAGGTCCTCCACCGTGATCAGCGAATCGGAGCGGTTGGAGCCGCCGGTGAAGGTGAGCGCCAGGCGCTCCTCGGTGCGGTTGCGGTCGTGCACCTCGTCCTTGAGGTCCAGCACATCGTTGATCCGCAGCTTGGACTTGCGGGTTCGGGCCTTGGCGCCCCGGCGCAGCCAGGCCAGTTCCCGGCGCAGCCGGTTCTGCATGTGCTCGGTGAGCCGGGATTCCCGGAACTCCTTGTCGGCCCGCTCCAGCAGGTAGTCGCTGTAGGAGCCGTCGTAGCTGGTGACCGCCCCGTTCTCCAGCTCCAGCATCCGGTCCACCACCCCGTCCAGCAGGTGGCGGTCGTGGGTGATGAGCAGCAGGGCGCCGCCGAACTGCTGGAGCCAGAACTCGAGCTTCTCCACCTGCTCGGGGTCCAGGTGGTTGGTGGGCTCGTCCATGACCAGCACGTCCGGGTCCTTGAGCCAGGCCTGGGCCAGGGCCACCCGCTTGCGCCAGCCGCCGGAGAGGCTCTCCACCGTGGCCTCCAGGTCGGCCAGGCCCCAGGTGGTCTGGGCTTCCTTGAGCCGGGGCTCCAGGTCCCAGCCCATGTGGTCCAGGTGGTGTTCCACCGAATCCAGCTCCGCATGCAGCCGCTCCTCCACCGCCCGCTCCAGGCCGGCCTGCTGAAGCTGTTCGTGGATCTCGGCGTGGCGCCGGATCAGGGTCCGGTGGTCGGCCAGGGCGGTCTCCAGGGCGCTGCGCACCGTGGCGTCCGGGGCGAAATGGGGATCCTGGGCCAGGTGCGCCACCCGCAGGCCCTGGGTCAGCACCACCTCGCCGGAATCCGGGCTGTCCTCCCCGGCCAGCAGCTTGAACAGGGTGGACTTGCCGGCGCCGTTCCGGCCGATGAGCCCCACCTTCTCACCCATCTGGAGGCCGAAGGTCAGCTCCTCCAGGATGGGCTGGGCGCCGAAGCGCTTGCTCACCTTGACCAGACCCAGTGCGATGGCCATGCGTACTCCCGTAATCCGCCAGTTTCTCACGGGCCGGGCGGTTCGTCCCCTGCGCATCCCGCTCCGGCCAGGGCAAAAAAACTAATTGATAAAAATTTTATAACATGCGACATTCCGGGCAGCCCCGCGAGGCTCCCATGCGCATCCTGCTCGCACCGCCTGAACCCCCCAGACCGAAGCGGCCGTTCCAGGCACAAGCAGCAGTAGGGTCGCAAGCGACCCGACTGCTGCTAGCACCGCCCGAACCCCCCAGACCGAAGCGGCCGTTCCAGGCACAAGCAGCAGTAGGGTCGCAAGCGACCCGACTGCTGCTAGTCGCCCTCCTGTCCCTGCTCCCTGTGGCCCGGGCCCAGCCGCCCTCGCCGTTCCTGGCCGAGCCTTACCTGCAGCTGGGCAGCGCCCCCGCCGCCGACGCCCTGACCCTGGTCTGGCACGGGCCGGACCGCGACCAGGCCTGGGCGGTGCGGGTGGCGGCCGGGCGCCGGAGCTTCACCGTCCGCCCCGCCTGGGAGCGGGTGGCGGTGGCCACGGTGGAGCCGCACCGGGTCTACAGCGCGCTGCTCCGGCCGCTGCCCCCGGGAGCCCTGTTCCGCTACCGGGTGATCCTGGACGGGCGGCCGGTGTTCCGGGCCCGGGCCCGGGCCCGCAAAACCGCGGCCCAGTCCCAGCGGGTGGCGGTCCTGGGCGACCTGGTGGACGGCCACGCCCCGCCCCGGGCCATGGCCGCGCAGGTCTTCCGGCACCGGCCGGACCTGGTGGTGGTGCCTGGCGACATCGTCTACCAGGACGGCCGGATCCCCGAGTACCGCCGCAACTTCTTCCCGGTCTACAACGCCGGCCGGGGCGATGCCGCGACCGGGGCGCCGCTGCTGCGCAGCACGCTGTTCGTGGCCGCCCTGGGCAACCACGACGTGGGCGAGCGGGGCCCCAGGCACCCCCACGCCGACACCCCGGACGGCATGGCCTACTACCTTTACTGGCGCCAGCCCCTGAACGGCCCGGCGCTGCGTCCCGAAGGCCCCAACGCCCCGCCCCTGATGGACGGCCCGGACTGGAACTGGCAGCCGTTCCTGGCCGCGGCCGGGCCCCGGTTCCCGGCCATGGGCACCTTCTCGTTCGACGCCGGCAATGTCCATTGGACCGTCCTGGACTCCAACCCCTACATGCGCTGGGACAGCCGGGAGCTGCAGGACTGGCTGGCCAGGGACCTGGAGCAGGCCAGGGGGGCCGCCTGGCGCTTCGTGGTGTTCCACCACCCGGCGTTCAACCTTGCCGAAGGCAACATCTACGTGGACCAGTGGATGGGCCGGATCTGGCCGCTGCTGGAGCGCGGCGGGGTGGACCTGGCCTTCACCGGCCACATCCACACCTACGTCCGGACGCTGCCCATGCGCTTCAGCCCGGACCCGGAGAGCCTGGCGGCCCTGGATCCCCGGACCCAGCGGGGGGCCCTCCAGGGCAGCCTGGACTGGGACCCGGACTTCGACGGCCGGACCCGCACCCGGGCCCGGGGGGTGATCCACATCATCACCGGGGCCGGCGGGGTCCACCTGCACCTGAAGGGCAAGGCCGCCCTGTTCCGGCTCAGGCCCTACGTGGCCAGGGCGGTCTCCGAGGAGCACTCCTTCTCGCTGCTGGACATCAAGGGGCGCAGGCTGACCTTCCGGCAGATCGGCGCCCGGGGCCAGGTGCTGGACCGGTTCACGCTGACCCGCTGAAGAGCGGTCCCCATTCCTCCAGCGCCCGCGCCAGGCCTTCGATCTGTCCGGGCCCGGTGGTGCGGAACCGGCTCACCAGCTTCCAGCCCTGGGCCACCCGCTGGTAGCGGTGCAGCCAGAGGAAGGGGCCCTGCCACGGCGCTTCGCCGTCGCGGGTCCGCACCAGGAAGGCCACGGTGGTCCAGGGCCCGCGGGACAGCACCCGCCGGCCCAGTTCCTCCAGGCCGTCGTCCTCGTCGCTCTCCAGCACCAGGTCGTCGATATCGGGGATGATCATGGCGGAACCTCAGGCTTCGGACACCATGATCCCATCGCCGGCCAGGGCCCGCACCAGCGCTTTCCGCCCCTCGCCGCCGGGCCCGCGCAGCAGTCCGGCCTCGGCGGCGCTGAGGGTGCGCGCCCCCGGCTCGCCCTGGCGCAGGTAGACGATGGCTTCGCAGGGCAGGGGCGGGAGCATGAAGCTGAGGTCCTCCAGCTCGGTGATGCCGGCGCCCAGCTGCTCCAGCAGGGCTTCGGGGTCGTGGTTGAAGCCTGCCAGGCAGGCCTGGGGGCCCAGCCGCGGCGGCCCGTCCGGTACGGCGGCCTCGGCCAGCGCGCCGGAGCAGCCGAAGAAGCTTGCCAGGTCGGCCGCGACTTCGCCCTGGCGCGGGTTCGGACCGTCCCGGAAGGCCTCCCGGACGAAGCCCCGCTGCAGGCCGGTGATCTCGCCGGGCGGGTTCGCGTCCAGGTAGTCAGCGAACCGGTCGAAGCACTCGGCGGGAGTCAGCTCCAGCGCCGACAGCAGCAGAGCGAACCAGGGCACCGCCCGGCCCTGGTTGTAGAACAGATCGCAGCTCCGGGCCAGGCGCCCGGCCCGGTCCAGGTCCGCGCCGCCGAAGCCGGGTGCGGCCAGCACCCGGTACGGGCTGTCCGGCTGGTAGTCCAGGCCAAGCCCCGCCGCGGTCTCCCGCAGCCGGGTGCCGGGCAGCACCGACAGCCGGAAGATGTCCAGGTGGTTGGGCATGAGCCCCATGGCGAAGTCCAGGCTCTCCCGGAAGCCGGCCAGGGTGTCCCCGGGCAGGCCGTAGATCAGGTCGAAGCCGTAGGTGGCCCCCGCCTGGTGCAGCAGCAGGATCCGGCCGCTGAAGGCCGCCCGGTCCATGGACCGGCCGATATTGCGCAGCACTGCGTCGCTGGCGCTCTGCAGCCCGATCTGCAGGGTGCACTTGATGCCGGCGAACAGCCGCGCCATCTCCCGGTCCAGGAACTCGCTGCGGATCTCGAAGAAGAAGTGGATGCCCGGTGCGGTGTCCCGGATCAGCCGCAGCACCTGCTTGGCCTGGACCCGGTCGTAGTTGAAGGTGGGGTCCAGGACGAACACCTGGCTCACCTGGTGCTGCTCGAACAGCCGCAGTTCGGCCTCGGCCCGGGCCATGGGCACCCGCCGGGTTCCGGAGCCGCCCCGGGATTCGAAGCAGAAGGCGCAGCTGAACGGGCAGCCCCGGGACAGCTCCCAGAGCTGGCCAGCGTAGGCCGAGGGGTCCAGGGTGCCGTCCAGGAACGGGCTGGCCAGGCTGGCCAGGTCCCCCACCGGGGCGGCCGCGAGTTCCCGCAGCCGGGCCGGGTCCTCGCCTGCCAGCAGGCGGCCCATGGCCGTGACGATGAGCTCCTCGCCTTCGCCCGGCAGCACGAAGTCCACGGCGGGGTCCGCCTCGATCCCCGGGCGGTCGGCGGTGGCTTCCGAGCCCCCGGCGAAGATCACCAGGCTAGGGGCGTCCCGTTTCAGGATGGCGGCGATGGCCAGGGCCAGGGCGCGGTTCCACACGTACACGGAGAAGCCCACGGCCCGGGGCTCCAGGGCCAGGATCCGGCGGGCGCAGGCCTCGGCCGGCTCCTGCAGGAACAGGTCCAGGATCCGGGTGCGGACCGCTTCGGGATAGGCCCGCTTCAGGGCCGAGGCGAGCATGGCCGGCCCCAGGGGCACCGCCCGAGGGGAGGCTTCCAGGTGGATGGCCACCAGCACCAGTTCCATGATTCACACCTTGATCCGAGGGGGTGGCCGAAGGTCCGGCCCCGGGGTCGGGGGCCGTTCCCCTGGCGAGGATACTCCGATCGAAATGGTGGGGAGGCGACCAATTTGATCGGATGGGGGTGGCGCCCGGCCGGGGCAGGCGATGGGACGCCGCGACTTGCGTGGCTGGCACAGGGCTTGCCTGGGAACAATCCGGCTTCTGGCGCCAGTGGGATGCCGGGTCCGGCTTACCGAACAACCAACCATGAATTCCTCGAGGTGCTGATGAAAGTGCTCGCAACGTTCCCCTTCGTTTCAGTCTGCCTGCTGGCCCAGGCCCAGGTTCCCATCGTCCCGCCCGCGCCGGCCGCCGCGGTCCCCGCTCCGGCCGGCCAGGCCTCCCAGGCCGCCGCCCCGGTGCAGGCCCTGGTCCACGCCACGGCCAAGGCCATCAACTACCGGCTGCTGGACGGCTCTACCCGGATCGAGTTCCAGGGCACCAGCCTGCTGCCGGACGGCAAGGGCGTCGCCAAGGTCAAGGTCAAGAAAGGGGTCGCCACGGTCAAGGCCAAGTTCGAGAACCTGCCGGACCCCGGCACCTTCGGCCAGGCCTGCCTGACCTATGTGCTCTGGGCGGTCTCGCCCGAAGGCCAGGCCGCCAACCTGGGCGAACTGACGGTGAAGCACGGCAAGAGCAAGATCAAGTTCACCGAGGCCCTTCCGGCCTTCGGCCTGCTGGTCACCGCCGAGCCGTACTTCGCCGTGACCCGCCCCAGCGACGCGGTGGTGATGGAAAACATCATCGGCAAGGACACCAAGGGCCGGGTGGAGCAGCTGGAGGCCAAGCTGGACCTGCTGCCCCGGGCCGAGTACGCCCGCGACCTGGCCCAGGCCCCGGCCACTCCGGCCCCGGCCGCCGGCGCCCCGGTGGCCGTGCTCCAGGCGCGCCAGGCGGTGCGCATCGCCCAGGGCGCCGGAGCGGAGAAGTACGCCGCCAAGGCGCTGGCCCAGGCCAAGGACTACCTGCTGCAGTCCGAGACCTCCGCCGGCGGCGAAAAGACCGTGGTCATGACCGCCCGCTCGGCCACCCAGAGCGCCGAGGAGGCCCGGGCCAAGACGGTGGAGGGGATCCAGGCCGAGGCCGACACGGCCGCGCGCAAGCTGGCCCAGGCCAAGCTCGACGCCGCCCGGGAGGAGGCGGCCCGGGCCGCCGCAGCCGCCCAGGCCCAGGTCGCCGCCGCCCAGGCCCAGGCCGCCGCGGACCAGGCCGAGGCCCAGCGCAAGGCCAGGCTGGCGGAGCAGGAGAATGCCGGGCTGCGGGCCAGGCTCATGGCCCAGCTCAACGAGGTCCTGGCGACCCGCGCCACCGCCCGGGGACTCATCGTGAACATGTCCGGCGTGCTGTTCCAGACCGGCAAGGCCACCGTGCTGCCCGCGGCCCGGGAGAAGCTGGCCAAGATCGCCGGCATCCTCGCCACCCACAAGGGCCTCAAGCTGGAGGCAGACGGCTTCACCGACAGCACCGGCTCCGCCGCGTTCAACGCCCGGCTGTCCGAGGACCGGGCCGCGGCGGTGCGGGCGGTCCTGGTGGACCTGGGGGTGTCGTCCGATTCCATCGTCGCCAAGGGCTTCGGCCCTTCGAACCCCATCGCCTCCAACACCACCGAGGCCGGCCGCCGGGAGAACCGCCGGGTGGAACTGGTGGTGGCCGGGGAGGGGCTCACCGGGGCGCCATCCTGAACAGAGCCTGCTGCCGGTGCTACGATTGGTGAATGCCCAGTCCAGCCGATGCCCCCCTGACCACCTACACCGAACGCCTGCCCCAGGTGCGCCGGGTGTTCCGGCTGTTCCCGGACCGGGTGGAAGTGGACGCCAAGTGGACCTTCGGCCGGAACTACCGGATCACCGTGCGGCTCCGGGAGCTTTCCGGCCAGTCCACCACCTTCAGGGTCAAGAACCGCTGGTTCGGCAAGGCCGTGGTCATCGGCTCCATGGCCGTGGCCGCGGCCCTGGTGCTGTCGCTGCCCCGCTACCCGGACCTGATCCGGCGCGGGGCGGTGCTGGGCTGGCCGGTGGCCGGGCTGGCTTTCGCGGCGGCCCTGTACAGCCTGCCGCGCCGGCAGTTCATCCACTTCCCTCGCCGGGATGGCAAGCCCGGCCTGGACATCTGCAAGGCCGGCCCTGACCAGGCCCGGTTCGAGGGCTTCGTGGCCGCCGTGCGGAAGTGCATCAGCCAGGCCTGAAGGACCTGCGGGAACTGGCCGGGTTCTTCCTCCGGCTGGGACTGACCGCCTTCGGCGGGCCCGCCGCCCACGTGGCCATGATGGAGCGGGAGCTGGTGCAGCGCCGCCACTGGCTGGACCGGGAGGCGTTCCTGGACCTGCTGGGCGCCACCAGCCTCATCCCCGGCCCCGGCTCCACCCAGATGGCCATGGCCATCGGCTGGCGGCGGGCCGGCTGGCTGGGGCTGGTCCTGGGCGGCTGCTGTTTCATCCTGCCGGCGGCCCTGCTCACCCTGGCCCTGGCCTGGGCCTACGTGCGCTTCGGCCGGCTGCCCCAGGCCCAGGGGCTGCTGTACGGGATCAAGCCGGTGGTGCTGGCGGTGGTTGCCCAGGCGCTATGGAACCTGGGGCGCACCGCCGTGCGCAGCCGGGCCCTGGCCGGGCTGGGGCTGCTGGTGCTGGCGGCCAGCCTGCTGGGGCTGCACCCGCTGGCGGCGCTGCTGGGCGCCGGGGTGCTGGCGGCGGCCTGGCACCGGGCCGGACTCCGGGCCGTGTTCCCGGCTGCGCTGGGCGCGGCCGCCGCGCCGGCGGCGGGCCTGGCCGGCGTGTTCCTGTTCTTCCTGAAGCTGGGCTCGGTGCTGTTCGGCGGCGGCTACGTGCTGCTGGCCTTCCTCAAGGCCGACCTGGTGGACCGCTGGCACTGGCTGACCCAGGCGCAGCTGCTGGACGCCGTGGCCGCCGGCCAGATCACCCCGGGCCCGGTGTTCACCACGGCCACCTTCATCGGCTACCTTCTGAAGGGTTTCCCGGGGGCCGCGGCGGCCACCGTGGGGATCTTCCTGCCCTCGTTCCTGTTCGTGGCGCTGCTGGGCCTGCTGGTGCCGCGGCTGCGCAGGTCGCCGTGGACCGGCGCCTTCATGGACGGGGTGAACGTCGGTGCCCTGGCGCTGATGGCCGCGGTGACCTTCGCCCTGGGCCGGGCCGCGGTGGTGGACGTCTGGACCGCGCTGCTGGGCCTGGCCAGTCTGGGCCTGCTGCTGCGCTGGAGGGTGAACGCGGCGTGGATGGTGCTGGGCGGAGGGGTGGCCGGGGTGGTCCTGGCATCGGCACGGTGATGAAGGGCACTGATCGTCATCGGGTAGGTGCAACCATTCGCATTCCCCAGGGCAGACCCTGCTGTATATCCCGATTTATATAGAAAAGTTATGTAAAAAAGAGCTTGCGAATCGCCTAATTTTCGGTAAATTTACCCCATGGTGACCTCCTCCCCTCCCCTGTTTTGCGCTCACTGGTTGCACCCTGTGCGGGAGAGGGAAGCCTTTGCTGGTCTTCACGGAAAGGAGGTGACTCTGCAACCGGAATCCCTGGTGGAGAGCGGAACCCAAAAGGCAAAACCAGACCAAGCCTTTCCGGTTTCGTATGCCCTGCTCGGTGAACTTGAAGGCGTTGGACAGCAGGTTGCGGATCACCTGCTGCAGCCGGCGCGGGTCGGTGCGGATGCCCCGGGGCAGGCCGGGGTCCAGGCTCACCGGGAACCTGAGGCCCTTGCCCTCGGCCACCGGCAGGAAGGTGCGCTCGGCGAACTGCAGGATCTCCCGGAACGGCACCTCCATGAGCTCGACCGCCAAGGTCCCGGACTCGATCTTGGACAGGTCCAGCACATCCTGGGCGTTCTCCTCGAGAATCCTGGAGAGGATCAGCAGGCTGTTCAGGGGCGTGCGCAGCTCGTGGGACATGTTGGCCAGGAACTCCGACTTGTACCTGGAGGTCAGGGCCAGCTGCTCCAGCTCCTCGTTGGCCCTGGAGCATCCGGGTGAACTTGGCCAGGTTGGCCTTGAGCCAGTCCTGCTCGGTATTGCGGTTGGTGGTCTCGCGCAGGTTGCGGATCATCTCGTTGATGTTGTCCTTGAGCGCGGCCACCTCGCCCACGTCCTGCACCCCGATCGACCGGGACAGGTTGCCGGCGGTGACCGCGGAACTTGTCATCACTTAAGACCACTTGATGTGGCCTAAAGTCGTGTCAAGTTCCTCGGCGATGGCCCGCACCTGGGAGGTGAGATTGCCGGCCAGCTGGTTGACGTTGTCGGTGAGGTTGCGGCAGAGCCCGGCGGCCCCGGGCACGTTGGCCTGGCCCCCCAGCCGGCCCTCGATGCCCACCTCCCGGGCCACCCGCGAGACTTCCGAGGCGAATCCGCCCAGCTGGTCCACCATGCCGTTCACCGCCTTGGCGGTGCGCAGGAATTCGCCCTTGAGCGGCCGGCCCTCCACCTCGTGGGCCACCGACTGGGTGAGGTCGCCCCGGGCCACCGCGCCGATCACCCGGGACACGTCGGTCATGGGCTGGACCAGATCGCCCACCAGGCCGTTCAGGTGGCCGATCATGGCGGCCCAGTCCCCGGCCGCGCCGGGCAGCTCGGCCCGCTGGTTGATCCGGCCTTCCTTGCCCACCACCCCGGCCACCCGGCCCAGTTCGGCCAGCAGCGTGCTGGCCAATTCCAGGGCGTCGTTCAGGGCGTCGGCGATCTTGCCGCCCAGCCCGGTCCGGTCGATCGGCATCCGGGCCCGGAAGTCGCCTTTGCGGAAGGCGGCCAGGACCTTGAGCAGCTCCGCCGGATCCAGATCCAGGTCGACATCGGTGGCCATGCGCGCCTCCCCGGAGGCCTTTGCAGCCCATCTGCCGTGAAAAGGCCCGAGGTTCCCCGCCGGCGCCGGTCAGGCCTGCTTGAGGGTGCTCTGGTAGGCCTGGATCTGGTTGTTGATGATGATGCTGATCCGGTCCGGGTTGCGGATGATGTTGTTGCTGTTCAGGGTCATCTTGCTGAAGGTGCCGTACTTGATCCGGTCGTACAGCCAGGTGGAGACATAGCCCAGGCCGTCGGGGGTCTCTGCGTCAATGACGATCTGATAGAGGGTTTCCGCATTGTCGAAGGAGGGCAGCGGCCGGTAGGTCGCCTCAATCCCGACGATACCCGCCTTCCTCAGATCGGCCAGGAATGCTGCATCGGTGGTGATGACGGTGACACGTAGTCCTTCGGTCATGATGGTTCCCCTGGAGTCGTCGACTCCGAAAACTGAGCCCAGCTCAAGCAAGGCAGTGAACGCGCGGTGGAGCATCAATTGCAATGAAAGTGGATGAGAGAAGAATAGCGGCAATGGGCGGGCCGGGGCCATCGCTTTCTTGGGGAGGCCGGCAAGCTGCATTCGACCCGCCCGGCCCTTGGCCTTATGATTAGGTATCAGCTGATCGGGCGGCGGGTTCCGCCTTGCCCTCGAACCCTTCCCGGAGCAGGCAGGATGGAAATCCCGGATCGTACCGAAGCGCCGCGCGGGTCCCCGGTCGACCCGGCGGAGCTGTACCGGGTGCTCCAGGCCTCGGAGGAGAAGTTCTCCCGGGCGTTCCATGCCAGCCCCGATAGCGTGAACATCAACCGCCTCGCCGACGGGGTCTACCTGGACGTGAACGAGGGCTTCACCCGCATGACCGGCTACACCGCCGAGGAGGTCCTGGGCCGGTCCTCGCTGCCGGGCGATCTGGCCATCTGGGTCGACGGCGCCGATCGCGGGCGGTTGCGGGAGGCACTCGAACGGGAGGGCCGGGTCCAGGATCTGGAGGCCCGGTTCCGGCGCAAGGACGGGACCCTGCTCACCGGCCTGATGTCCGCCAGCCTGATCCAGGTCCAGGGGGAACCCTGCGTGCTGACCATCACCCGCGACATCACCGAACGCATCCGCCTGGAGGAGGAGCGGCGGGAAGCCTACCAGCTGAGCGCGCAGATCATCCGCAGCGCCCGGGAGGGGGTGATCCTGTACGGCACCGATCTGCGCTACCAGATCTGGAACCCCTTCATGGAGCAGCTGACCGGTCTCCCCGCCGAGGCGGTCCTGGGCCGGCACCCCCGGGACCTGTTCCCTTTCCTTGAGGAAGGCGACCTCCTGGAGCGCCTGGAAGAGACCCTCACCGGCCAGGGGACCACCACCCTCGATTTCCCTTACTGGATTCCGGCCACCGGGCGCTCGGGCTGGGCTTCCCATACCAATGCGCCGCTGTTCAACACCCGGGGCGAGATCATCGGGGTGATCGGGATGGTCAGGGACATCACCGAGCGCCAGCGGATCGAGGAGGCCACCCGGGAAACCGCCCGGCGCCTGGAACTGGCCACCACCTCCGGCAACCTGGGCGTCTGGGAGCTGGACCTGGCCGACGGCACCCAGGTCTGGAACGAGAGGATGTTCGAGCTGTACGGCCTGGAACCCCGGGCCACCCATCCTGACCACGCCTACTGGTGTGCCCACATCGTCCACCCCGACGACCTGCAGGCCGCGAACGCGGCCATCCAGGAGGCCCTGGCCGGCCTCCGGCCCTACGACCTGGAGTTCCGGGTGGTACTCCCGGACGGGACGGTCCGCCACATCAAGTCCAACGGCCATGTGCAGCGCGACGCCGCCGGGAAGGCGGTCCGGGTCATCGGGATGAACCGGGACCGCACCGCCGAGGTGCTGGCCGAGGCCGAGCGCCGCCGCCTGCTCATGGACCTGCAGCACGCCGACAAGATGGAGAGCCTGGGCCGGCTGGCCGGGGGAGTGGCGCACGACATCAACAACGTCCTGGCGGCCATCATGGGCATGGCTTCGGTGCTGCGCGAGACATCCCCCGATGAGGAGACCCGGGCCGGGGCGCTGGACACCATCACGCTGGCCTGCGTGCGCGGCCGGGACGTGGTCAGGAGCCTGCTGCACTTCTCCCGCAAGGACCTGGACTCCGTGGCCCAGGTGGACCTGAACGTCATCGCCAAGGAGATGGTCCAGCTGCTGGCCCACTCGACCCTGAACCGGGTTCAGCTCACCACGGACTTCCAGGAGCCCCTGGCCCTGATCCTCGGCGACGGCGGGGCCCTGAGCCACGCGCTGATCAACCTCTGCGTGAACGCGGTGGACGCCATGCCCGGAGGCGGCAGTCTGGTGCTCCGCACCCGGAACCTGGACCCGGCCTGGGTGCAGATCGAGGTGGAGGACGCCGGCGCCGGCATGACCCCGGAGGTCCGCGAGCAGGCCCTCAACCCCTTCTTCACCACCAAGCCCCAGGGCAAGGGGACCGGGCTCGGGCTCTCCATGGTCTACAGCACCGTCAAGGCGCACCGGGGCCACCTGGAGATCCAGAGCGAGCCCGGCCGGGGAACCCGCATCACCCTGAAGTTCCCGGTGAGCGAAGCCCGGGGCCCGGCGCCCGCGCCCGCGCCCGTCACGGCTGCCGCCGCCCCCAGGGCGCTCACGGTCCTCCTGGTGGACGACGACGAACTGATCCGCAGTTCCACCCGCGCGCTGCTGGATGCGCTGGGCTGCGCGACCGTGGCCGTGTCCTCCGGCGAGGCGGCGCTGGAATGGCTCCAGTCCGGGGCGATCCCCGACGTGGTCGTGCTGGACCTGAACATGCCGGGCCTGGGCGGGGCCGGCACCCTGGCGCGCCTGCGGGCCGAGCATCCCGCCCTGCCGGTGCTGATCGCCACCGGGAGGACCGACCAGGCCGCCATGGACCTGGTGGAGCGCTATCCCGGGGTCAGCATGCTGGCCAAGCCGTTCAGTCTCGGGGAACTGAAGCGGGGCCTGCGCGGGATCTGATATTCAAGTCTTTCCCAATGGAATCACCAGCACGCTGGCCCGGGTCCGGTGCCGCAGGGATTCCACCGTGGTTCCGTAGATCATGTCCGAAAGCCCCCGGTGGCCATGGCCGCCCAGGATCACCAGGTCGCTGCCCAGTTCGTTGGCCAGCCGGGCCAGTTCCGGCGCCGGATCCCCGGCGCCCAGGGCGGTCTCCACCTGGTAGCCGTGCAGGCGCAGGGCCTCGGCCAGGGCCTCGATCCGGGCCCGGTCGCTGTCCACTTCCAGGTCCGCCGCGTTGCGGCCGAAGGCCCGGGCCGAGGGGCTCTCCACCACGTGCAGCAGGGCCAGGGCCGGCCGGCCAGGCCCCAGGAAGCCCAGGGCGGCCTCGATCAGGCGAACTTCGTTGCCGGAGAAATCCAGCGCCAGTGCCACCTTGCCCAGCGGCCTGGGCGCCGGCAGGGTGATCACCGGCTGCTGAGCCAGGCTGTGGATCCCGGCCGAGGCCCGGGACCGCACCAGCCGGGACAGCCAGGGCTCCAGGATGATCCAGGCCAGCAGGGCGGCGATGGCGGCGAGCAGCGGGAACAGCAGCAGTTCGACCCAGACGCCGCGCGACCCGGCCGCCTGGATCCAGCCGGCGACGGTCTCCCGCACCAGTTCGACGTTCAGCCCGACGATGACCAGGGCCACCAGCCAGGCGCCGGCCTTGAGCCAGGGGCCGATGGCGAACGCCCCCATCCTGCGCTTGTCCGCCACGAAGTGGATGAGCGGGATCATGGCGAAGGGCAGCTGCAGCGAGAGCACCACCTGGCTGAGCACCAGCAGGCTGCCGGTCTGCTTTTCGCCGAACAGGAGGATGGTCAGGGCCGCAGGCGCCACCGCCAGCAGCCGGGTGATCACCCGCCGCAGCCAGGGCCGGATCCGGATGTCCAGGTAGCCCTCCATCACGATCTGGCCGGCCAGGGTGCCGGTGATGGTGGAGCTCTGGCCCGCCGCCAGCAGCCCGACGGCGAACACCAGCGGGGCGATCGCCACGCCCAGCAGCGGCTCCAGGAGATGATGGGCATCCTGGATCTCGGCCACTTCGAAGTGCCCGCTGCGGAAGAACACCGCCGCCGCCATGACCAGGATCGCCACGTTGACCAGGAAGGCGAAATTGAGCGCCAGCGCGGAATCCAGGTTGTTCCAGCGCAGGGCCCGCCGGGTCCCGTCCCCCGGGCCGAAGTTGCGGGTCTGCACCAGGGCCGAGTGCAGGTAGAGGCTGTGCGGCATCACCGTGGCCCCGATGATGCCGATGGCGAGGTAGAGCGCGGCGGAATCGGGCAGGCCCGGGATGAACCCGCGCAGGAAGGGCGCCGCCGCGGGCTTGGCCAGGAACATCTCCACCACGAAGGCGACCCCGATCACGGAGACCAGGCTCAGCACCACCGCCTCCAGCTTGCGGATGCCGAACCCGGTGAGGGCCAGCAGGAGCAGCACGTCGAAGCTGGTGATCACCACCCCGGCCAGCAGCGGCAGCCCGAACAGCAGGTTCAGGGCGATGGCCGAGCCGAGCACCTCGGCCAGGTCGCAGCTGGCGATGGCCACCTCGGCGAGCAGGTAGAGGGCGAGGTTGACCACCGCGGGGTAGGTCTCGCGGGAGGCCTGGGCCAGGTCCCGCTTGCGGACGATGCCGAGCCGGGCGGCCAGGCTCTGCAGGAGGATGGCCATGAGGTTGGACATCAGCAGCACCCAGAGCAGCCGGTAGCCGTAGCGGCTGCCGCCGGCGATGTCGGTGGCCCAGTTGCCGGGGTCCATGTAGCCCACCGACACCAGCAGGGCCGGACCGGCCACCGCCAGCCAGCGCTTCCAGTGCGGCCCGCCGGACGGCACCAGCACGGTGCCCGCGCTGGCGCCGTGGGTGAATCCGCCCCCCTCCGGCAGGTCCGGCGGGAAGGGGGTGTCCTGGAAGGGGTTGGCAGGTGTCATGTCTGGTAGCCTAGGCTACAATGAACTGTAGCCTAGGCTACCAGGCGTTCAAGCGAAAAAGGAACATTTCATCTGGATCGAAGGAGCGGCGGCAGTGGCCCAGGGCAATGCAGCACCATGGAAAAAGACGGGAACCGCCGGCCGGTTCCAGCGGGTGCGCCAGGACCACGCCCGGGAGCTGGCCGAGGACTACGCGGAACTGGTCCTGGACCTGGAGCCGGACGGCGCGGTGCGGCCGGCGGACCTGGCCCGGGGCCTGGGGGTGAGCCACGTGACCGTGCTCCGGGCCCTGGACCGGCTGGTGCGCGACGGGATCCTGGCGCGGGACGGCAGGGGCATCCTGCTCAGCCCCGGGGGCCGGGCCCTGGGCGAGGCCAGCCGGGCCCGGCACCGCCTGGTGGTCAGCTTCCTGGAGCGGCTCGGGGTGCCGCCCGAGGTGGCGGCGGTGGACAGCGAGGGCATGGAGCACCACCTCAGCCCGGCCACGCTGGGATGCATGGCCGGGTGGCTGGAGCGGTCCGGTTCGAAGCCTTGGGGGGGATAGCCTTCGCCGCGGCTGCTGGGAACAGGATCAGCCCGCGTGCCGTTCCAGGAAGGCCAGGGTCTTCTGGTTGAACATTTCCACCTGCTCGTAGATCGGGGCGTGGGCGCAGTCCTCGAAGACCAGCATCTCCGATCCCCGGATCGCGCGGGTCATGCGCTCGGCGAACCGGGTGGAGGTCACCAGGTCGTGGCGGCCGAAGGTGATCTGGGTTGGGGCGGCGATGAGTTCCAGCTGCGCCTCCGCATCGTGGCCGAGCACGGCCTGGGACTGGCGGATGAAGGCCGCCAGCGGCAGCGCCGGCCGGCTCCGGACGAAGGCCGCCAGGGACTCGATGTAGTCGGGCTTCCCGGCGTAGAGCTCAGGGGTGAAGCACCACGGGAAGATCCCCTGGATGACCATTTCCGGTACGCTGTCCAGGGCCTTGGCCAGCACCTGCCAGCCCTGGACCACGGTGCGGATGAAGGGGTCGGTCCGGGTCCACCCGCTGTGCAGGGACAGCGACTTCACCCTCGCGGGATGTTTCGCCGCCAGCCACATGCCGGTGGCCGCCCCCAGCGACAGGCCGGAGACGTGGGCCCGGGGGATGCCCAGGGCCTGCATGAACGCGGCCACATCGTCGGCGAACAGTTCGGTGGAGTAGGCCCCGGCGGGCTGGTCGGACGCGCCCATCCCGCGGAGATCGATGGAGATGCAGGTGAAGTGCTTGGCGTACTCCGCCACCTGGAACGCGTAGCAGGCGTAGTCGGCCGCCAGGTAGGGAATGAGGATCAGGGGTTCGCCCGCACCCTGCTGGTCGTAGTTCATGGTGATGTCATTGACTTTGATTCTGGGCATCGAGCTCCCTCCTATCAAAGCGGCCGGAAGGCCGCGCCCTTCGCCAGGACGGTGAGTAGCATACTGCCGGTCGACCGACCACGCCGAGAACAACGATGAATATTCTGGGTGCTGGGTGAATCACCATGGGGTAGATTGGATATAACGGTTTTAACCACCCTGGAAATCGCACCTGAAGGAGGTTGTCTTGCAACATGATCGTTCGGTCCAGCCTCGGGTTTTGCGCAAGGTGGGCTTGTGGGGCACCTGCGGATTCATCGTCTTGGCCGCGGCGATCCAGTTCGTCCCCTATGGCCGGGACCGCACCTCCGCCCCGGCGCCGAATCCCTTCCGGTGGCATGCTCCCGAGGCGGAGGCCCTGGCCAAGGCCGCGTGCTACGACTGCCACAGCAGCGAGACCCGGTGGTGGTGGGCGGTCAAGGTGGCGCCGTTCTCCTGGCTGGCGCAGCGCGATATCGACCATGGCAAGCATCACGTCAACTTCTCCGCCTGGAATGGGCGGCTGACCCCGGCGGGGATGCAGCGGGCGCTGGACCGCAACATGCCGCCCTGGTACTACACCGCGGTCCATCCCGAGGCCAGGCTGAACGACGCGCAGAAACAGATCCTGGTGCGGGGCTTCCAGGCTTCCCTGACCGCGGACGCCGGTGGCGGCGAATCCCCGGACCTGGTCCAGGCGTCGTACCACGAGACCGATGCCGCCGCGATCATCAATGTCCGCTGCAGCCAGTGCCACACGCCCAGGCGCGCCCTGGATTTCCGCGCCTCCAGCCCAGCCAAGGCCAAGGCGCTCATCGATCGGATGATCCGCCACGGCGCCAGGGTCCCGGCCTCGGCGGAGCCGGTGCTGGTCAGGCATTTCACCAGCTGACGCAGGCGCGTGCCCAGCAAGGAGAAGGCCATGAGTGACCCTGCCCGCATCCTGTTCCTGGCTCTGCCGTTGCTCCTGGCCCCCGCCGGGCTGGCCCAGGGCCGGACCTTCATCGTGGACCCCGCGGCCAGCAAGGTGACCTTCGCCCTGCAGGCCACCCTGCACCAGGTGAAGGGGACCTTCCAGGTGCGGCGGGGAACCATCCGTTTCGACCCGACTGCGCCGGGGATGTCCGGCGAGGTGGTGGTCGCGGCCGGGAGCGGCGACAGCGGCAACCCGGGCCGGGATCGCACCATGAATGCCAAGGTGCTGGAAACGGCCCAGTTCTCGGAGGTCAGCTTCGTTCCCGGCACCTGCCAGGGCGTGATCGCCCCCGCCGGCGATTCAACCCTCCAGGTCACCGGCGTGTTCACATTGCTCGGAGCGCCGCATGATCTGACCGTTCCCATGAGGGTCCACCAGGAGGGCGAGCGCATCACCGCCCGGACCCGGTTCCGGATCCCCTACGTCCAGTGGGGCCTGAAGGACCCCAGCGTATTCCTGCTGCGGGTGGCCAAGGAAGTGGAGCTGGAGGTGACGCTCCAGGGCCGGGTGGTCCCGGATCCGGTCACGGTCTCCGGCCGGCCTTGAGGCGGCAGGGCGTCACGCCGTTCCCGCCTCCCCGCCCATCTTGTCCAGTTCCGCCAGGATCTCCGGCGACAGCGTCAGCTGGCCGGCGGCCAGGTTCTCCCGGAGGTGGGCCACCGAGGAGGTGCCGGGGATCAGCAGGATGTTGGGTGAGCGGTGCAGCAGCCACGCCAGCGCGACCTGCATCGGCTTGGCGCCGAGCCGGCCTGCGACGGCCGACAGGGTGGACGACTGCAGCGGGGTGAACCCGCCCAGCGGGAAGAACGGCACGTACGGGATGCCCTGCCGGGCCAGATCGTCGATCAGGGCGTCGTCGTGCCGGCAGGCCAGGTTGTAGTTGTTCTGCACGCAGACCACCTCGGTGATCGCCTGGGCCTCGGCCAGCTGGGCGGCGGTGACGTTGCTCAGGCCGATGTGGCGGACCAGGCCTTCGCGCTTGAGCCCGGCCAGCACCGCCACCTGCTCGGCGATGGAGCCCTCCTCCGGGCCGTGGCCCGATCCCATCGCCCGGTAGTTGACGATATCCAGGGCATCGAGGCCGAGGTTGCGCAGGTTGTCGTGGACCCCGGCGGTCAGGTCCGCGGCCGTGATGGCCGGCTGCCAGGACCGATCGGGCGGCCGCCGGGCTCCGAGTTTGCTGACGATCACCAGCCCGGCCGGGTAAGGATGCAGGGCCCGCCGGATGATCTGGTTGGTGGCGTGCGGGCCGTAGTAGTCCGAGGTGTCGATGTGGTTCACCCCTGCCGCGACCGCCTCGCGCAGCAGGGCGACGGCGCCGTCCGGGTCCGCCGGCGGGCCCCAGATGCCCGGGCCGGTCAGCCGCATCGCGCCGTAGCCGATCCGCTGGACCGTCAGGGATGTGCCTGGGAACGTGAACGGGCCGCCGAGCTGGGCTGAATTCATGGGATCGATCCTCCTCCGTGGGGCGCCGCCAACGGTGGCTTCAATGCTACAGGATTTAAGTGGCCACTCGGCCGTGGCTTGTGATTCTATATGAAGACCGAATATCCCATTCCAGGAACCAGCCCTGAAAGGAAAAATCATGGCGACTCGAGCGACCCATACCTGGAATTTCTTCCGCGCCGGGGGCTTCAATCAGGTGAAGCTCGACACCGGGGCCGATCTCGCCCATCTCGGCCAGCTGGACCCCAAGCTGTGGGTCGCCCTGGCCTGCCCCGCCCGAGGGCTGGAGTTCGACGAGCGGACCCTGGAGCTGATCGATTCCGACCAGGACGGCCGCATCCGCGCCCCGGAGATCATCGCCGCCGCCACCTGGGCCGCGGGCCTGCTGAAGGACCCCGATGACCTGGTGTCCGGCTCGGCCACCCTGGCCCTGGATTCCATCGACGACAGCAGCCCCGAAGGCGCGCGGATCCTCGCCTCCGCCCGGCAGACCCTGGCCAACCTGGGCAAGGCCGCCGATTCCATCAGCCTCGAGGACACCGCCGACACCGCCCGGATCTTCGCCGCCACCCACTTCAACGGCGACGGGATCATCCCGGAAGGCGCCGCCGAGGATCCTGACACCCGGGCCGTCATCGCCGATATCATCGCCTGTTTCGGCTCCGAGACGGACCGCAGCGGGGAGCCCGGCATCGACCAGGCCAGGGTCACGGCGTTCTTCCTCGAGGCCCGGGCCTACTCCGGCTGGTGGGCCCTCGCCGAGGGCGACCCGGAAATCCTCCCGCTGGGCGCGGCCACCGGCGCCGCCTACGCCGCGCTCTCAGCGGTGCGGGCCAAGGTGGACGACTATTTCACCCGCTGCCGCCTGGCCGCGTTCGATCCGCGCGCCCTGGAGGCCCTGAACCGGCCGGTGGCCGAATACCTGGACCTGGCCTCGCGCGATCTCTCCGGCTCCGCCGCCGAGGCGGCTGGCTTCCCCCTGGCGCGGGTGGAAGCCGGCCGGGACCTGCCCCTGGGCGAGGGCCTGAATCCGGCCTGGGCCTTGGCCATGGCGGCCCTTCGCGACCAGGCGGTCCAGCCGCTCCTGGGCGAGCGCGCCTTGCTCAGCGCGGCCGACTGGGACCGCCTGACCGCGGCCTTCGCCGGCTACGAGCGCTGGGCCGCCGGCAAGGCCGGGGCCCCGGTCGAGCCTCTGGGGCTGGAGCGGGTGCGGGAACTGCTCGCCGGCGGCACGGAGGCCGCCCTCACCGCGCTGATCGCCCGGGACCAGGCGCTGGAACCCGAGGCCAGCGCCGTCGCCGCGGTGGAGAAGCTGATCCGCTACCACCGGGACCTGCACCGGCTCTGCACCAATTTCGTCAACTTCAAGACCTTCTACGACCGCGCCGAGCCGTCCTGCTTCCAGGCCGGCACCCTCTACCTGGACCAGCGCAGCTGCGAACTGACCCTGCCGGTAGAGAACCTGGGCCGGCACGCCGCCATGGCCGGGCTGGCCGGGGCCTACCTGGCGTACTGCGAGTGCGTCCGCCCCGGCACCACCGAGAAGCGCACCATCGTCGCGGTGTTCTCCCAGGGCGACGACGACAACCTGATGGTGGGGCGCAACGGCATCTTCTACGACCGCAAGGGCCGCGACTACGACGCCACCATCGTCAAGATCATCTCCAACCCCATCAGCCTGCGCCAGGCCTTCTGGGCCCCCTACAAGAAGATCGTGCGCCTGGTGGAGCAGCAGATCGCCAAGCGCGCCTCGGCCGCCGAGGCCAGCGGCAACGCCCACGCCGCCAAGGCCGTGGACGGGGCCGGGCACCCTCCAGCCAAGGAGGAGAAGAAAATCGACGTGGGCGCCGTGGCCGCCCTGGGCGTGGCCGTGGGCGCCATCAGCACCGCCCTGGCCTACTTCATGGGCCTGTTCAAGGGCATCGCCTCCTGGCAGTTCCCGCTGCTGGTCGGCGTGCTGATGCTGCTGATCTCGCTGCCGTCCATGGTGCTGGCCTTCATGCAGCTGCGCAAACGCAACCTGGGCCCGATCCTGGACGCCAACGGCTGGGCGGTCAACGCCAGGGCGCGGATCAACGTGCCGTTCGGCACCAGCCTCACCGGGATCGCCCGGCTGCCCCAGGGCTCCGTGGTGGAGCCGGGCGACCGGTTCGCCGAGAAGACTTCGGCCTGGCCCCGGGTGGCGCTGGCCGTGTTCCTCCTGTGGTGGCTGCACGCCTACCTCAGCGACGCGGGCTGGTTGTACCGCTGGACCGACGGCCGCTTCGGCAAGTCGCCGGTGGCGGGGCCGCGGACCGGAGAGGGCAAGTAGCGGGCCTGGGGGCCCTCGACACCAACCTTCACCCTCCCCGGGAGGGACGATTCCGAAGGTGGCGGAGAACCGCTCCGCCGCCCGGCAGAGGAATGAGTACTTCCAGGCACCGGGATCCGTCTAGACTGCTTGAACAGTTCAATTGTTGACTGTCTTGCAGGGGGGGGCGTGCGGAACAATCAGCCTGTCACCACGGTGGAACGGCACTTGGATGACGGAGCGCTCCTGATCTCCCGGACGGATCCCCGGGGGATCATCACCTACGCCGACGACGCGTTCGTGAGGCTCAGCGGCTTCAGCCGGGAGGAACTGCTGGGGCAGCCGCACAGCATCGTTCGCCATCCGGACATGCCGGCCGCCGTCTACGCGGACCTGTGGGCCACGGTGGAGAGCGGCAAACCCTGGCAGGGCATGGTGAAGAACCGCGCCAGGAACGGCGATTTCTACTGGGTGGACACCACCGTGACCGCGGTGGTGGAGCGGGGCAGCACCGTGGGCTTCCTCTCCATCCGGAGCAAGCCCACCCGGATGCAGGTCCAGGAGGCTGAACTCCTGTACGCCCGGATGAACGCCGGCCAGCGGCCCGGGGCGGTGTTCCGCCAGCCCTGGATCCCGTTCCCCCGGATGCGCTTCAAGACCCGGCTCTGGGGCGCCGGCGGGACCGTGCTGGCCCTGTTCGGCCTGATGTTCCTGCTCAACTTCACCGCCTCCCGCAGCACCCTCGCCGGCGCCACTGTCGCCCGGGACCGGTCCCTGCCCGGAGCGCTCCTGGCCGACGAGATGGCCTTCCAGACGGTCCAGGTGCAGCAGTTCGTCACCGACGCCTGCCTCACCGGCAACAAGCAATCGGACACCGACGCCCAGGCCGCCGGCACCGCCTTCAAGACCGCCCTGGCCGGCTTCCGCGCCCTGAACGGGATGGACCCCGAACGGGCCAGGGCGGCCGATGACCTGGAAGCCTCCATCGACCACCTGACTGCCGTGGGGCATGCCATGAGCGTGGCCTACAACACCCAGGGCAAGGAGGCGGGCAACAAGGTCATGGAAGACTTCGACAAGCGTTCCGATGACCTCGCGACGGCGGTGGCGAAGCTGAGGGAACGGGAAGTCGCGGCGGCCAAGGCCAGCCTGAGCGGGATCACCGCCGCGTCCCGGGTGAACCTGTGGACCAACCTCCTCGGGGGGATCCTGGGGATCGGCCTGTGCATCGTCGTGTTTTCCGTCCTGGTGCGCATCCTCGCCAACCAGCTGGGCAGCGACCCGAACCAGGCCATGGCCATCGCCAGGGCCATCGCCGGCGGGAACCTGCACGTGGAGATCAACACGCCCCTGGGCGACCAGAGCAGCCTGCTGGCGGCGCTGCGGCACATGCAGTCCCGGCTCAGGGGCATGATCGACCGCATTCATTTCGACGCCCTGCGGGTCACCGATGGCGGGGCGGCCTTCGCCTCGGGCAACGAGGAGGTGGCCGCCCACTCCCGGGAACTGGCCAGGAACGCCGAGGAGCAGAGAAGCTCCGTGGAGCGCATGGCCAGCGCGGTGACCGAGCTTTCCGCCTCGATCGGGGCGGTGTCCGGGAACGCCAAGGCCAGCCACCAGCAGGCGCTCAAGGCCGCGGCCAGGGCCGAGGAGGGCGACCAAGCCGGATCGGCGGCGATCGAGGCCATGGACCGGGTGGCGGAGACCACGGCGCAGGTGGTGACCGCCGTGCAGGTGATCCAGGACATCGCCCGCCAGACCAACCTGCTGTCCCTGAACGCGGCCATCGAGGCGGCCAAGGCCGGCAAAGCCGGCAAAGGGTTCGCAGTGGTGGCCGAGGAGGTGCGCAAGCTGGCCGAGCGCAGCCATGACGCCGCCCGGGACATCGGCGTGCTGATCCAGGGCAGCGACCAGGCCATCTCCGAAGGCCAGCTCACCGTGCAGGAGGCCGTGAAAGCCCTGGCCGACATCAAGAGCCTGATCAGCCAGGTGACCGCCCGTGCCATGGAGATCGGCGCCGTCTCGGAGCAGCAGTCCCTGGCCAGCGCCGACGTGGCCAGGCAGGTCGAGCTGGACGCCCAGAAGATCGCCGCCAACGCCACCGCCAGCATCCAGCTCTCCGCCACGGTGGACAGCACCGCCGCGGCCTCCGGCCAGCTCATCCGCACCGCCGAGGGACTGGTGCACCTGCTGGAGCATTTCCGGACCACCTGATCCGGCTCCCGGCCCTCCTCGGCTAACGGTTCGGCCTCCTCAGGCCCCGCGCAGGATCCCGAAGGCCCGGAACCTGTCGGCGAAGAGGCGAGCGAGGCTGTTCCTGAGGCCTTGGCAACGGTACTTGGCGGGTGGATGAAGGACGATGCCCAGGGGCCCATTCGGAAGGCCTGTGCCGCGGCCGGGCTTGAACCCGGTACGCGCGACCTTCCTGCGGTCAGGAACTGGAAATCCAAGGAGTGTGGTCCCCTTGCGGAGCGGCGGGCGTTTTTCTCCGCCGTCGCCGCTTTGCCCCTGGTGGATCTGCAACTTCGGCTGGACCCGGCCTCCCGCCCCTATGTTCTGGGGAAATCGGATGGAGCCTTACGGGACTCCATCCCCCGGAGGCCGACTCACCCTAGCCGCAAGCGCCGTTTCAATTCCGGAGTAGCCCCGCGGCTGGCCTCCAGTTCCACACCACCCATCATCCGGATCAGCACCCGGTTGCCGTTCCCCGAGGAACGGAGCCCCAGGACGGCGGCGGGCCGGATCAGCAGATGACGATGGACACGGAAGAGGTCCGCCTCCGGGAAGAATGTCTCAACCTCGCCCAGGGTCCTCCACTTCGTGCGGAAACGCTCACCCACGAAGGCCCAGACGACCTGGTCCTCCACCTCGAAGAACGCCGTCTTCGCAAGTTCGAGGAGCACCACGCCGGAACCCGCGATGACGGGGTAGCGTTGGCCGACGGGCGGTGCGGCACTGCCAGGAGCCTGGTCCTGCGCCAAGGCTCTGCGCACCTTCGCCACAGCCTTGGCCAGTCGCTCCGTGGTGACGGGCTTGAGCAGGAAATCGACCGCATCCAGATTGTACGATTCCACCGCATGGTGCGGGTGGGCGGTGACAAAGACCACGGGCAGGCCGGGCCTGACCGAGGCCCTCAGACTCAATCCGTCCAACCCGGGCATCTGGATGTCCAGAAAGAGCGCGTCCACCGCATTGCCGGCAGCCAGCCATTCCTCGACCTCGAGGCCGTTTCCGAACGTCTGGACAACCTCACAACCGCATTCCTGGAGCAACCGCACAAGCCTTCGAAGGTTCATGGGCTCGTCCTCGGCGACCAGCACCTGTATCGGCCGGCTCATGGCTTCCACCGCCACGCGAGGTTCAGGCTCACAACCGTCCAACCCTCCTCGACGAAGAGGTCCAGCCGGGGATCAAGTTCAGGCATGAGGCGAAGCCGCTCCCTCAGGTTCCCGATCCCGGTCCCTTCACCGGCCCTGGCATCAAGCGGCACCCCATTGTTCGCCACGGACAAGGCCAGCCTTCCGGGCTTGCGTTCCACCGCGATTCGCATGGCTCCTCCCTCTGGAAGGGGAGAGATTCCGTGCTTGATCGCATTCTCCACCAAGGGTTGGAGCAGCAGGGGCGGCATTTCCAGCCGGTCAGCCCAGGCGGGCCATTCCCAGGCCACCTCCAGACGCTTTCCCAGCCGGATCTCCTCGATGTCGAGGTAGTGCTCCAGAATCCTCCGCTCGTCCCGAAGGGGGGCCGCAAGGGCTACCCCATGGGGCGTGAGCTCTCGGTACATCTGGATCAGGGCCACCAGGGCGGCTTCGGCCGCGTCGGGATCCTCGTGCACCAGCTCGGTCAAGCCGCCCAGCACATTGAAGAGCACGTGGGGGTTGAGCTGGGCCTGGAGCACCTGGACACGAGTCTGGTCAGCCAACCGCTTCAGGGCACGCTCCGAGGACTCCACCCGCTCCTTCTCGGCCAGGAAAAGCCCCAGGATCATGGCCAGGGTGAAGTTGACCACGAACAGCAGCCACTCGGGGCGGAACGGGGGCTGGAAGCCCAGGGCCCGGAGCTTCGCCTCCTGCTCCCCGGCGCCCCTCGCGGAGCTCAGTAGGACGACGAGGCCAATGCCAACCCCGATCCAGAGGGTGTTCCAGGGGATGGCCTGAAGGAGGCCGCGAAGGGGCGGCGTCTGGGGCCGGTCGTCCCCGGTCCAGAGCCACGGCAGCGGCGCGAGGGCCACCTGGGCGGCCACGAACAGAAAGGGGATGATGAACTCCATGGCCACAGGCACGACGCCCGGCGGCACGAGGACCACCCGCGCCCCGACCCAGGCGATACCGTAGACGGCGATCGCGACCCAGGTGGCCGGGTTCCTGAACATGTGCCGGGTGCTTGCCGGGAACTGGTCGATCCGCATGGGGGTGAGTGTAGGCTATGCCTGGTCAGGCGGACAGTGCCGAAACAGCCCACCCCCCGCCGAGGGCTTTGTGGAGGGCGACCAGGTCCGTGAGGATCAGGGCTTGGGACTGCGTCAGGCTTCGCTGAGCCGTGTGGACCGACGATTGGGCCGTCAGGACATCCAGGAAGCTGGTCAAGCCGCGGCGGTACCGCTCCTGCGCCAGAGCCAGGGCCTGGCGGCTCTGGCCCAGGGATTCCGCAAGGCCCGCAGCCCGGGCCCTTTCCGCATAGTAGTTCGCCAAGGCGTTCTCCACATCCTCCAGGGCCGAGTGGTAGGAGGCCCGGAAGCCCGCGAGGGCCTCCTGGTAGACGCCCTCCTTCTTGGCAATGTTGGCCTTGATGGCCCCCCGGTTGAAAACTGGCAGGCTCAGGCCGGGAACGATCGACCAGTAGCGGCTGGAGATCGACGCGAAGCCGGAGGTCCCGGCACTCTGGAGCCCCAGCCCGAGGGTGAGGTCGAATTTGGGATAGAGGTCCGCCCGGGCCACGCCGATGTCGGCCAGGGCCGCGCTCAGGTTCCGTTCCGCGCTCCGGAGGTCCGGGCGCCGGGCCAGCAGTTCCAAAGGCAGTCCC
>Ga0316217_10001197_pt1 | contig 34844 bp, 40 predicted proteins | sample 1anoAmetaG_FD_203633 | JGI IMG/M metagenome (GOLD analysis project Ga0316217, IMG submission 203633) | Freshwater microbial communities from Trout Bog Lake, Wisconsin, USA - 1anoA | ecosystem: Environmental > Aquatic > Freshwater > Lake > Hypolimnion/Profundal zone | place: USA: Wisconsin...
TGGTGTTTACTTTTTCTACCAAAACCTTATCTGCCGCTTGTAAATCTTTAACTGCATCCCAAATAACTTTTAGAACCCATCCGCCCAAAGCACCACATAAAGCTAACGCATAATTAAAAAGTGTTTGGTCAAACATAAAAAGCCTTTTTATAAATAATTTTTAACAATCTCTGGCTTTACAAAACTACTAGGATTATGTTCTGTTGCTTCCCACCAAAGAAACTGATTTTTTGATAGATTATCACGATTTTCAAGTAAATTGGTGTTTTCTGGGTGTCCAAATATCAATGGGTCTGATACTGACCAAAGAACAATGCCCGATTTTTTTTCATCCCAAGCTAAATGCTGAAAAAAGCTGTCTACGCCAATCCAAATTCGACATTCTTGGATTAACTTTCTAAGTTCTGGGATTGGCAAATTTTTACGAAAATCATAAACTAACTGTTCTTCTCCTTCTACGCCTATTTGAATAATAGGTTCATTAATCATGGAGATTAATTGTTTCCAATAAGGGTAGTTTTTAGGGTTAGTTTTGCCATTTCTTAATGGTTTGGCAAAAGGGTGAATGATTATCATAAATAAAGCTTTCTGTAGGCATTTTCTAAGCTATCAGCCCACTTCCATTGATCCATCTTGCCATAGATATTCCATTGATCTATGTTACCAAAAAGGTGCTGTGCTTCAGCTATAGAACGACAAGGGATTATTTCAGGATAGCAACCAAAGACAACTGGATTTTTGATAGAACCCAATATGGAATTAAATACAATATGATCCCCAAGTCCAGAATTGAGAACAACAACAGTATTGTCATTAAAACTGAGTGTGTTTCTAAATATTTGTTCGTCATGGTCGTACATCTCCTTCTTTGTTTCAGCACGAATACCCCCTTGAGGGTTTTTCATGTGCCAAGAAACAGCATTAGGTACAACCAATACTTTATATCCTTTTTTGTATAAACCATAGGTAAATAGCGTTTCTTCACGATGAGCTACTCTGGAAAGACCTAAATTAAAGTCATAGACCCCTGCCCGATATAAAAAAGAACAATGTAAATGCTCTACTTCCCTAATGCCATCAATAAAATTCCATTGAATATTAGGCTCAGAATCAATGTTTTTAATTAACCCCGTAGATTTAGAAGTATCTTGTAATGGTGGAGTAAGAATTGCACCACCTACAGCCCCAACATTGGGAAACTGTGTAGCATGGCTATACAGGCTTTGCAAGACTGTGGCTTCAGGAACGCAATCATCATCTACACGCCAAACCCAATCAAAATCCATACGATTAGCCATTTGATGAATGTGATGTTGTCCTTTTTTTTCAGCAAATAACCACTCCCATTCAATACCTTTAATAGCCATTATTTGAAAGAAATGCTGATAAATCATTTCTTTTCGCATATCTTGGGGTTCATCATTGTCGTCAAAAATAACAATTTTGTTAGGTAGCCAAGTTTGATTAATAACAGCTTCTAAAACTAAAGGAAGCGTTGTGTGATAACGCCCCCTAGTTGCTATTGAGCATAGTATTTTAGGCATTATCCCACCTACAAATCATTAAGTTACTTGGGTTTTCAGGTGTAACTTCTTGCATTACATCTGATATTTCACCATTATGGTTAATGTAATTAAAATGAAAACCAGAAAAATTACTTTCATTTAAACCATGCAATTTATGGTGTTCACCCCAAAAGCCTTTAGGCTCATTATGGGGAACTGTAATTAAAAGTCGTTTGCAATGTCGTTTAAGCATTTCAACAATCTCTAAACCATTGTCTAAATGCTCAATTACTTCAAAAGCAATAATAATGTCGTAGTGGTCAATTCCAATTTTATTAATATCAACATTAACAAATTCGCAATTAGCTCGCCATTCTTGTTCTTTAGCAATTTGAATAATAATTGGATCGTAATCTATACCCATATAAGTATAGTTATCAGGTAAAAATTGACATCCATACCCAGTAGAACAACCAATCTCTAATATAGATGTACCTCTTAAATTTTGCCTAGCCCATTGATACCTTTGAGTTTCTCTAGGAAATACTGGATCACCTTTAAGAAATACGGCTCTTTCATAGTTATTTTGAAGCAAATATCTATAGTGATCCATGTTGTATTTCTTGGCTAATTTCAATTCATTTTTATAAAACTTTTGCTCCCAATCTGATACCAATTCAGGATCATGAACTGTTCCCTCTGCTACATGATAAATAGGGAAATCACCTTTAGAGCCAACATCTACAAGGCTAAAACCATTCTGATCTGCCCTAAAGCAAAAATCTATATCTTCACATCCACCAGTTTCAAAATTTTCATCCAATAAACCAATAGTTTGAAATACTTTTTTATCAATCATTGTGCAAAAGAAAACACCAAACTTTTGTTGTGTAATTTTAGAATGTAGGGTTAATACTGAAGATATGTCAGCATGAAAATCATCTAACCTATTTAACCATTGATTTTTTGGTTGTTCTAACAACAAAGTATCATTGTTAAGCAATACTATTTTATCTGTTTTAGCGGCTTTAATACCGACATTAGTGGCTTTGGCAAAGCCTAGAGGTTCATCATTCCACCACCATTGCATATTAGGAATAGCAGTTTTTAAATATTGTAAATACGCTTTAGTGTTATCAGTACAGCCATTAGCAGAAATGACCAACTCTATGTCAGTCATTTCTGTGTATTTGATTATGGAATCAATACAAGGTTTTAGATATTTCTCACAATTATTGTAAGTCGGTATCACTACCGAATATTTTGGGGATTGCATCACTAATCCTTTAGTTAATTAAGTTTTTTCTTTATTTCATCCACTTGGTCAGCCAATTCTTTAATAGCTTCAATAATCAAAGCAGAAAGTCTTTCATATCTAACTGTCCAATATTGCTCATCAATTGGTGCTGGTACAACAATTTCAGATAATACCGCTTGAACTTGTTGAGCAGATACGCCAACTTCACGCTTAACATCATAACCCAAAGCTTGAGCAACTTCATTGGCTTCATAATAAAAACCATTTAAAGTACGCAATTTTTCAAGAGCATTTTCAATATTACCAAGTTTTGTTTTTAAACGATCATCAGAATAATAAGCGGTCACATTGTTTGTGGCACGAATTTCACCTGTTGTTCCAGAAGCCGCAGTACCAACTCCTAAACTGTTAGCTTGAGCATTAGAACCAGTAGTAATTGCTCCGCTGTATCCTGAGTAACCAGATGTGCCTGTTGCTCCTGTACCACCTGTTGCTCCAGTTGCTCCTGTAGCACCTGTAGCACCTGAGTAACCGCTATAACCTGAAGTCCCTTGCCCACCATTTGTCCCGTTAGTACCTGAATATCCTGAATAACCTGAAGTACCTGTTGCCCCATTACTGCCATTAGTTCCGCTATATCCAGAAAAACCGCTAGTTCCTGTTGAACCATTTGTTCCGCTATAGCCACTATATCCAGAAGTGCCAGTAGCTCCGTTATTTCCTGAATAACCGCTAAATCCTGATGTTCCTGTTGCGCCATTAATACCGCTATAGCCGCTAAATCCTGAAATACCACTTCCAGAGTAACCTGAAAAACCTGATATTCCAGATCCAGAGTATCCACTAAATCCACTTATTCCAGAACCGCTGTATCCAGAAAAACCAGAAACGCCTGAACCGCTATAGCCACTAATTCCTGAAAATCCAGAGTAACCTGAAATACCAAAGCCAGAATATCCACTTATTCCAGAAAAACCGCTAAATCCAGAAATACCGCTATCGCCTGAAAATCCGCGGTACCCGCTAATTCCAGAATACCCCGAAAATCCGCTAGTCCCTGAAAATCCGCTTATTCCTGATCCTGAGTACCCACTAATTCCAGAACCAGAATATCCCGAAATTCCACTATAGCCAGAAATACCAGAATCTCCAGAATAGCCTGATACACCTGAAAATCCTGAAATACCAGAGTAACCTGAAATGCCAGAATATCCGCTATAACCACTTACACCACTTCCAGAATAACCAGATATTCCTGAATCACCTGAGTAGCCAGATATTCCTGAATCGCCTGAATATCCAGAAATACCAGAACCAGAGTACCCAGAAATACCAGAACCTGAGTAACCTGAAAAACCGCTTATTCCTGATCCTGAATAACCAGAAAATCCGCTGTAACCGCTTGTTCCAACAAACTGTCCAATATTATTCCATGTTGTACCTGACCAAACCCATAAATCGCCTGTGTCTGCGGTTACATAAGCATCATCAAATTGATTGCCTGTTGGTGGTAAAAAAGTTTCGTTAGGTACAGTCCCTTTAATAACAATGGATGCACCCGGTAATCCGCTATAACCAGAAATACCAGAACCGCTGTAGCCTGATATGCCTGATCCAGAATACCCAGATATACCGCTGTCGCCACTAAAACCAGATATTCCTGAATCACCTGAGTAGCCAGAGATGCCACTAAATCCTGAGATACCAGAATAGCCAGAAATTCCGCTAAAGCCCGAATAGCCACTAATGCCGCTATAGCCTGACTCTCCAGAAAAGCCAGAGTAACCAGAGATACCTGAGAAACCTGACTCACCAGAAAAGCCTGAATAGCCTGATATACCTGAAAATCCAGAGTAACCAGATTCTCCAGAGAATCCGCTATAGCCAGAAATACCGCTAAATCCTGATTCGCCGCTAAAACCACTAATACCAGAATCTCCAGAATAACCGCTAACCCCGCTGTAGCCAGAAATACCAGAATCTCCGCTGTAACCTGATATTCCTGAATCACCAGAAAATCCAGATATACCGCTGTCGCCACTAAAACCAGATATACCGCTGTCGCCTGAATATCCTGAGATACCACTATCTCCGCTAAAACCTGAAATTCCTGAATATCCTGAAATTCCTGAATTACCAGACCAACCAGAAATACCAGAATCGCCACTATACCCCGATATTCCTGAATCGCCACTAAATCCTGAGATTCCGCTATCGCCAGAATACCCTGATATACCGCTGTCACCTGAATAGCCAGATATACCGCTATCTCCAGAATAACCACTAATACCGCTATCTCCAGAATAACCAGAAATTCCTGATCCAGAATAACCACTAATACCAGAATCGCCAGAATAACCACTTAGCCCTGAATCACCGCTATAACCCGAAATTCCGCTATCACCTGAATAGCCAGAAATTCCTGAATCTCCAGAATAACCTGAATAGCCACTTATTCCGCTATCACCACTAAATCCTGAAATTCCAGAATCTCCGCTAAAACCAGAGATACCGCTATCTCCTGAGAACCCACTTATTCCAGAATCACCTGAGTAACCAGAAATACCGCTATCACCGCTATAGCCTGAAATACCAGAATCACCTGAAAAGCCTGAAATACCAGAATCACCTGAAAAGCCTGAAATACCAGAATCACCTGAAAAACCTGATATGCCACTATAACCAGAGTAACCAGAAATTCCAGAATCACCTGAGTAACCACTTATGCCTGAATTGCCGCTAAATCCTGATATACCTGAATCACCAGAATACCCAGAATACCCAGAAACACCAGAACCAGAGTAACCGCTATAGCCACTATCACCAACAAACTGTCCAATATCAATCCATCCTGATACTGTATAAACCCATAGGTTTCCTGTGTCAGCAGTAACATACGCATCATTTATATTTGCTGTTGGTGGTAAATCTGCGGCTGTTGGAACAGTTCCAATAACATTAATTGCCGCACCGGGTAAACCAGAATATCCAGAAAAACCTGAATATCCACTAATACCACTTCCTGAATAACCTGAAATTCCACTAAATCCTGAATAACCTGAAATTCCACTAAATCCTGAATAGCCAGAAATTCCACTAAATCCTGATTTACCTGAATATCCTGATATGCCGCTAAATCCGCTAAAACCTGAAATTCCGCTAAATCCAGATTTTCCAGAAAATCCGCTTATTCCAGAATATCCCGAAAATCCGCTATAACCAGAAAATCCGCTTATTCCAGAAGCCCCTGAAAATCCAGATACACCTGATCCAGAATACCCAGAAATTCCAGAAAAGCCAGAGAAACCTGAATAACCAGAAATACCTGAATACCCGCTAATTCCAGAGTAACCACTCCATCCTGAAACTTGGCTAAAAGATTGCAATGTTCCAGCAGTAACTAAATTTGTAACAAAGTCACTAAATTTCCATGCTTGAGCAACAGTTCCTTCTTGACCCCTTTGAACTGTTAAAACATCACCTGTTCTAGCTGTGCAATTGCAAATTTCAGTTTGTAAATTATTGGTTGAATTAATTAAAGTAACTTTAAATATTTCATCGCCTACTGGTTGAGGAAAATATTGACCAGTACCACTTGCAACAATTAAAGTTGTATCTACACTTGTTATTGGTGCGGCAAGAGTTGTTTGTGCTTGATTTGCAAATAATAGCATTGTCATAATATTTCCTTATTCAACGCTATTAAAGAATTGCGTAAGTATCAGCGGCTACACCAGTAAATTTAAGCATTGTTACAGGAAAGGTTAAGACATAATAAATTTGACCTGTAGCTGTTCCAGTAGGAGTAACTGCTGTAAGAAAAGTAGCTCCACTATCTAAAGATAGTTGAATTGCTCTACCTACAGCGGCAGAATTCAAAACAATAGTTGCTGGGTAAACTAAATTAGGAACTAATACCTCTAAAGTAGTTCCAGTAAGAGTGCCTGTAATGGGGCTACCATAGTTGTAAGTCATAATATTTCCTTAATAAAGTTCAGTCCATCTTTGAATACCGCTATCGCCATTTATTTGATAAGTAGCTCCCGGCGGGACAATCATAAAACATCCGCCATGTGCGCCATTTCCATTAAATTGCCAATTAAATTCTGAAATAAGAATTCCGTTAACATATCCATGCAAAGTAGAGTACCCACCAGCACCACCAGTAGCAGAAACAGCAATTGGATAGGAATAACTGTTTGTGTATTGAACTCCATTTCCTCTTGAGCCTGTTACATCATTCCAAGTAGTCCCACCAAAACCTAAACCTTTTACAATTTGCAATTGGTTTTGTACAAAAGCCGTAGTAGCTATTTGAGTAGTGTTAGTTCCGCTTGAGGCTGTTGGTGCTGTTGGAATTCCCGTTAAAGCAGGGCTAAAAATAGGTGCGTAATTGGCTAATTGCCCTTGAACCCAAGTTGTACTAGCAATAATGGTGCTGTTGTCATTAAATGGTGCTGTAGGTACTCTAGGAGTTCCAGTAAATGTTTGGCTATTAATTAAAGCATACGCATTTAAATTAACATTTGCATTGGTAATTACCCATGCGTTGTAAGTAGAACTATAAGACAAAGTAATTGGGTATCCAGCAGAAGGAATTTCATTTCCTACAAGTGCTGAATTATTACCAGAAACAATAGGCAAAGCTCCCGTTGCTGTAGAACCTAAAGTTATATTTAAAGTAGTTGCTCCAGTATTTGCATATCCAGATTTAATAACAATAGACATTCCATCTGTTAAAGCAGTAAGAGTTGATGGAATGGTTGCCGTTAAAGCATTTGCTGTTCCACTAGCCACAGCAAACAAATAATATTGATTTTGAAGCTGAACAGATTGAACTAAACCATCCATTACACCAGCAGTATCAAAATTACCGACAACATCATTTAATAAAAATGGAGTACCAGAAGTTCCTTCTTGCGCTCTTACTACTGTTAAAGTATCAGTTGATCTTGCGGTACAAAGGCAAATTTCATAAACAGTAACAGAAGAAGCACTAACTAAAGTTACTTTAAATGCTTGACCAGAACTAGGGTTTGGAAAAAGCGAACCAGTACCCGGCGCTACTGTAATGGTAGTCTGAGTAGCATTAATTGGTGATGCCAGCGTTGTTTTTGCATTATTGGCATAAAGCTGAACAGTCATAACTTTTCCTTGATCTGATCTGCTTGCATCACCAAGCGATTTTACATATTGTATCTAAAAACTACTTAGTTTAATAGTTACTTTTTGTTAAATATTGCTGTCGATGTTTCTTTGTCAAAACTTAAAACACCATTACAACAAAGATTCCAATCAACACCGCTTTCGTCAATTTCGCTAAAAGAAGGCACATTAAGTTGAAAATGTTTAACTAAGTATTCTTTGTCACCTTCAAACACACGCCAAACATGGTCAACAGTTCCACGACCTTCTTGACCACGAGTTTTATTAAAACGGATTTTGTATTTCATATCACTTCTACTTTCGATGGGCAAAAATATGTATCTGCTAATTTGACATTTATATTAAAATGAATAAATTTCATTGGACTATCAGACATATTTTTAGTAAATGAATGTGGCAACCAAGCATTTGTAAACATTAAAGTACCTGGCTTTGCTTCGTAATTAATAATATTACTTGCTGGTGTTGATTGAGTAGCGTTTATTTCTGGTAAATTAATTTGAACTTTACTATGCTTTGGATCATAAAAAATAACTTTAGAACCGTCTTCTGGAACATCTAAAAAGTAAAAACCAACAATTTGATTCCCATTTCCGTGTATGTGCTGTTCCATTAAAGAACCCTTATGATGTTCTTGACACCACATTGATTCAAAATAAGTAGTCATATTGGTAACTTCATAACCCTGTTCTTGCAAAATATTCCAAGCTGTTTGGGCTACATAGTTTGCAAAGGGTAACATTCTTGGGTCTACATTAAGTGATTCTGTCATGTAGCATGGGAAAGCTTCATTTAATGTTGTTTCTTTATGTCGTTTATCTAAAAATTCTACCGCTACCGTTCGTGCAACATCCAAAAATTCAGGTTTATCAATGCTATAAACATTGGTGGGAAATACTGATTCTATTGTTAGTTGGTTTGTCATTTTTATGATTTAGGTGGTGTTGGTAAAGGTTTCCATTCAGTCCAAAATATTACTGAACTTAAATTGCTAAATATTAAATAATTTTGTTGAATTGTTTCAAATTCGGTTTGCGCTGGAATTAAACCAGTTTCTTCAACCCAATCCCCATTGGGTGTATTAAGCAATCTATAAACTACATCAGTATTTGCTGGTTCTGTGTTTAAGTTTACTGTTATCCATTCAATATGACCATCAGAAGTAATAACATTTTTATTAACACAAAAAATACCCTCTTGTGCAGTAAGCCACGCTTGTTGGTTAGTTGCCAGTATTGCATTTGCATTTGATTCTGTACCAATAGTAAACGTACCTACATAGCCCGCAGTTTGACCTGCGTCAATAGTTGCTTGACTATCGCAAACATAATCAATAATATTTTGTGTTGGATTGTTTATAACATATATTTGCATTATGAAACTGCTCCATAAACTCTAGTGCATCCTGCTGAAAAGGTAACTGTTTTGCCATTTTTGTTAATAGCTTTACCACCACTATAACCAGCACCGCAAAGAGAGCTACCACCTGTTGCACCCCAGCCAGCACCACCTCCAGCGCCGTAGTGAGCACAACTACCAGATCCATTAGTGCCACTAGAGCTGCCAGAACCACCATTACCGCCCTTACTACAACTAAAAAAACCAGAGCCCCCGCCACCAGAACCGCCACCATTACCACCAGCAATAAAACGAACACATCCACTACAACCGCCAGCTCCTCCTGATCCTGGGAAAATTCTGCCACCACCACCTCCTCCACCAAATGTCGAACAACTAACACAAGAAGTGCCACCATTACCACCACTTCCACCAATTGCTCCACCAGCTCCACCAGTAACAAAACCACAATAATTACTACCAGCTCCTCCGCCAGCACCACCACCACCACCAGCATTGAAGATATAGTGAGCATTTCTACCTGCACCTCCTCCACCACCAATATAGCCAACATTATTAATAGTTAAACCAATTCCAGTTCCAATGTTCAATGCTGGACCACCAGCACTAGTTTTTCCACCTTGACCCATAATGTAGCCATTATTTACAAGGGTTAAAGTATCGCCAGTAGTTCCACCAGTAAGATTTAAACCATAGTTTCCAGTTGTTGTTGCATATAAATAAATGCCGCTATTTACTGTAACTGTAATAATAGATTTTCCTGCACTATATCCGCTAATAGAAGATATATTTAAAGAAGCGTTAGTTGTTGAAGAAGTAAATGTATAGCTAATAGTTACAGTATTTGATTTGCCATAAAAATTCGTGGGCATCGTAATTGCACCACTTGGTACACCAGCCAAAGTCCTTACCGCTGAATCATTCAAACTAATTACTGTCGTAGTGCCTAATGCAAGCTCTACAGCAATAGACTGCCCAGCAGTAGCGCCAGCTAAGCTAATTGGTCCTGATGAATTTAATGTCATATTACTGTCGCCTGTTTGTTATAAAACCAAGGGTCAATTTTAATAGTATTAGGTAAAGCCCCTTTAAAACTAGCAGCTTGTTCTAATTTATTTTTTTCTTCTGGGTCATTATTTCTACTATCAATAATATCGACTAATAAGTAACCTAAAAACATTTCAAAATCTTTAGTACCTTTTAAAACAATACCTTTTAAATGTTGAGGAATTTGAAAAAGTTGATACTCAAAAGTAAAAGTATTTTGATTTTCGTCTTGAGCTAAAAGTGACCCGCCAAATTCTAAAATAGTATCTGCATATTCGCCAGTTAAGATTTGAACCCTAGTTTTAAATAAGTTTAAATCAGAGTATTCGTAATTAAAGTCAATATTATTTTCCATTATGGTGTTCCATATGCTGTTACGTTAGCAAGAGCAATTAAGTTTCCAGAAGAATCTAATGAAGCAATTGTTGTTGAATTATGATAAAAATATAGCTTACCACCAGATTCAGCAATAGAAAAGTTAGTTGTGGCAAAAGTATTGGTGCTACCCGCTGTAGTAGCATAAGTAGCTGTTGAAGCTAAAGTGGCGGTTGCCGCTAAAGTGGCGGTTGCCGCATTACCATTAGTATTTTGATTCCAAGTTGGTACTGTTCCAGCTAAATTGGCATAGGTATACCCAGTACATCCAGCAAGACTTCCTGTGCAATTTGATAAGTTTCCTGAAGTTGGAGTTCCTAAAACTGGAGCAGTAAATACAGGAGCAGTAAGGGTTAACCCTGCTATTGTTGTATATGTATTACCTAAAATCATAGGCTGAGAGCCTAGAGTAATGGGCGTAGCAAAGTTAAGATCCAATTCCGATAAAGGAAGTGCTGATGAGGCGGAAGCAAAAGTATACGGAACTGACATAAATTATCCTTTAAACGAGAGTGTACCAAGTAATTGGCATACTTGAGCTATTTGTCCATCCAATAGTTGCGCTAGAATTGTTTTTCCAAGGTATTGCCCCTGATGAAATATCTACTATATAACTGTATTCAAACGGAACATTTAAAACGCCAGATTCCAAAGCTGATATAAAAATAGGGGTTACAGCATAATTTGGAACTGTTAATGTTATTACATTGTTAGAGCCATAGGTAACACTAATTTCATAAGTATTATCAATTGGAAAATCAACCCCATCTATACCCAAAAGAAAGCGTTTAATTCTGCGTTTTAACCATTGTGTGGTGTATTGGAAGCCATCACCTTTATAAAAATTCCAAGTCAAAATACGCTTAAAGATGTCATCATCAACAACATAAAGATTAGCTGTACCAGTTGTTATATTTCTTGAATAAGCGTTTATGTCATAAGGAATTGTGTCGTATACGCCTAAAGGCGAAAACTTGGCAGGAGAGCCAAGGCTTGGTCTAGTTACGCCATAAATGGCATAAGCTGTCCAATCCAATAAAGGAGCTATTTGCTTTGTATAAATAGGCAAATTTAAGCTATTAGTGGCATCTAGCCTAGTTTGTGATTCAGTATTGTAAGCAGTAAAAAAAGCCTGTAAATCTTCGTTATACGGATCTTTTGTATATTGCTGGTAAAGATAAGCTGGAAGTACTTGTGTAAGCATACTAGCCTTGTACTACCGATACCAATGAAGCATTAGTAGAAAAATAGCTTTCAGGATCACCATAAATAAGCAAAGTACCAGAAGTTGGAGCAGTATCTATTCCGTTAATTGCCACTACATAGTCAATTTTAGATACTTGACTTGCAGAAATAATGGGTTCTACTGCATTTTGAAAGGCATCTTGCAATTCATAAGTATTAATTGGTTGACCAACAGGAATACTATTAATGTAATCAACAATAGCTGGGGTTGTTAATTGAGCTACAGCAGTTGGAGATACTAAATTGGTAGAAATAGTATTCCAAGTAATTGTTATATTAACAGTTTGAGAAGGTGGATTTACAAAAATAATGCTATAAATATCTGGATAATCATCAATAGATACAGTTATATTGCGTAAATTAGGCGTTACAACACCGCCACTTGTATAAGCATGACCTACAGTTGTTACTCCTAAACTAAAGGATTTTTCATCAATAACAGTAATGGTGTAGTTATTATTAAACCAAACTGGATCTACACCAGCTATGGTAATTACTTGTCCAGTTGCATATCCATGATTTAAATCAGTAGTAACAACGCCCGGATTTGCTGTAGTAATAGCAGTAACAGCAAGAGTAGAGCCTACCAAATTAGAAATATCAGGAACGCTATTAAATATGGCGTTACCTACTTCATAAGGATCGCCACCACCTACAATGATTTCCCATTGATTTGTAGCTATCAGACGAATAGAAATTAACCTAGCTTGTACACCTATAACATTTTGCAGTTGAGCTTTAATAAAAGTAGGGACACCTTGAGCAGTAACCATTCCTGCTTGCATTACTTGAGCTTGATATGAAGCAATTGTTTGTGCTGTAAGACCGGGCAATCCATCATCAGGATTAGTAACAGTAAGGGTAAACCCTGCTGGTACAGAAGTAATAATTTGCGTAACAGTTCCAGATGGAACAGCCCAAGAACCTTGAACTGTTGCTAAACAATAAAGTGGAGAAGTTTGTCCAGAAGTAGCAATAATTCCGCCATCCTGAACTGTATATTGGTAAGTACCATCAGATACAGTAAATCCAACAGGAATAACAAAACCAGCAAGACCTGTAAAAATAACATAAACGGAAGTATTAGAACCTTGACCTTGTTCGACACCATAGACTTGCCCCAATTGATAAAGAATTGAAGGGTTAGCAGTTGCAGGACTAATAGAATTAACTAAGTCTACAAAAGCTTGATCTTGAACTACTACCGCACCAGCGGCTGTAGAAGCCATATCTTCTACAAGAGAACCCGGAAGATTAGCTGTTAAACCGGGTGCTAAAGCTGTAGCCGCCGCAATTTCAGCATTTAATAGATCTGTTGGTAAAGCTGGTATTGCTCCAGCAGTCGTTATTTGAGCCATTAAGTAGCCACCTGAGAAGAAATAATTGTTCCGTTTAGGAATACCGCATTAATATTATAAATTGGATTTGGAGCTATTTGCCTATTTGTAACAGTCAAACTAGCAAAATAAGGTGCATATTGAACCTGAGTAGTATTTATAGCAAGATCAGGCGGTATTTGAGTATGAACAGCGTTTTGTGCTGGAATACCATAATTAGCATAAAAAGGGCTTTCACCCAAATTTAATCTTAAAGTTTGAGCTAAAGTAGCCAACCATACATAACTGGTTTCTGAAACTTCTACCCATTGTTGAGTGCTTGGATCTACGCCATAAGTTCTCATACTGGATTCCCTGTATTGCTTATACCTGTTTGAACACCTGAATGTTTATGAGTGCTACCAACGCTTACGCCATTATTTTTCAAAGTTCCAGTAGTTTCAACATTGCCATTTACTGTAAATTTACCATTAACTGTAACACCAGAACTTTCCACAAGAAAGCTAGTGCTTCCAATGGTTACATTTACCCCAGTAGGAGTTAAAGTAATAACGCAATTGTTTCCTGTATCTCTGATTACTGCGCCATTTGGAGCATTAATATTAACCGCATTTGGATCAACCGCTTCCCAATCTGTTGCCCCTACTGGAACAAAAATTAATGCGCTAAGATTAAATGGCTTTACTAAAGGAGCTAATGCGCCTTTAGTACCAAGTCCTGTTATCCCGCCTATACGAACATCTGCTGAAACGCAAATTCCTAAATCGCCTACTTGTACAGGTAAGCGCACATAAATGCTTTGGGCGATAGGCATTTTAACTTGTGGGAATGTATATTCCCCATTATTGTCAATTTCAAAATTAACAGTTACGATTGCGCCATCTACAGCAACAACACGACATGGCAATTGAAGCCCATTCGACATTTGATTTAATTCTATTGCTTGCTGTACATAGTCACTTATTGACTGAGCAAGAGGGATTTTTTGACCTAAACTCATGCTGAATATAACCCCACTCCATTAGCAATAGCTTCAATAGTTGTTACCCAACCATTGCCATCTGGTGATCTACTGCTTCCTATATGGTGTAATTTTGAAACATAAAAAATGCCGTCAAAAGAAATATTGTTTCTGTATTGAGAAAAATTATTTACTGTATTATTTATTGGGATGTTTTTTTCAAAAGAAATGTAATCACCAACATTCAAATCGCCTCGCATAACTACTTTTGCAGAAATAGTGCCAATTTGAAGCCATGTTAAATTACCAATTACATCGGTAAATTTAATTGTTTTTGTGGCTGTTTTAGTTATTGCATTATCTGTTAAATAAAAACCAGTATCATTAACACATATTAACCCGCCAGTATAGGTAGGTTCTTTAATAATGTTTCTACTGACCGCATTTACTTTTCTGGATAAACTTAATAAATTAAAATTTTGTTCTGGGGCATCTTCGGATTGTTTTAATCCAGTTCTAAATGAACCTGTTACTTTTGTTGGTTTGTAAGCAGTTTCAAGAGCTAGTTTTACTGCATCGGTTAATTCAGTATTTTTCTTCCAAACAAAAGTAATATTATTTAAATCATTACTTCCAGCGAAAGCTGGAGCAACAATCATATCCAAAGATACATTAACACCTTGCCAGTTAGCAAAGGCTTGCATAATTCCGCCAATAAGAATTATTCCCTGTTGACTTGGATTAGCATAAGGTAAACCCTTAGACATTCCAACTTCAATTTTAATCTTGCACATTTCAATTGGTTTGCCACGCACTAATTTAGGATTGTAATTTCCTATTTCTCCCAAACCTTTTAAATCAATTCCATTTATTTTAATAAAGCCATTAGCTGAATATTGGCTATATGATTCTTGATAAATATCTAAATCTAATTGCAATGCAGAATAATTGTCTTTTCCATTGGTTTGAGAGCTAAAAGAAAATTCTTCAAACCGATTAAGATCTTCAATTGGTGGACTTATTGTAATTTTATAAAATCTCATGGAAATATTTCAAAATTATTTGACGATAGTCTATAGACCAAAGTAGAAGTTTGAAAATACCCAAAAACTAAATTTATATCAAAATCATCAGGCGATGCAATTATAGGGTTAGTAACAATAATTGTTCCATTGTTGTTATATACGCTTAAATAATACCTTGCACCATATACATTCCAAGTACATATAACAATATAATTTGCCCCATCTAAAGTAGCATTAAATTGAAAATTTGCTGTAAGAGCAGGATCAAATTTAACAAAAGTTGTCATAATTTAACCCCCCCAAGCTGAGGTTGTTGGCAATCCACTTTGAATTTTATTCATTAATGTACCCAAAACCGATTGTGCTTGTGAAGTAGTAATTAATGGCTGAGTAAAATCCCATTGATATACATATTGAACTTGTTTATCGCTTGGTGGAGTTATATCCCTAATACCAGTTAGCAAGCAATTAGCATATACAAATGCTGGTGTCAGTATAGTAAAAGTTCCACCATTAGAAATATGATTTTGAATAAGAAATTGCATAGCCGTTAAAATAGCTGTTTTCTGTAGATAGCCACCATTATTTTGTGCAGGGCAAATCATCGCCATACTTACACTTAATGGCTTTTGAACTACAGCATTAGCGGCAGTTGCAAAATTTGCCATTGGATAAGTTGCAATATCCCATTGAGCTAAAGTGCTTCCAGCTAAAGGTTTAAAATGGGCAAAGAATCCAGAATTTAAAGGATCGCTTAAATTTATAGCTGGAAAATTAAGGGGTGCATAGCCTACTAATCCACCAACCAGCCATATAGGTGCAATTTCAAATGCGCCTGAAAATATTGTTTTTGCTATTGATGTCATTATTTCATCGCCACTAATTTAGTACAAGTGCCATCATTATCATAAATAAAGACATTATCTTTACCGGGATTTGGATCAACAAATTTTAAATGATGATTTTTTAATTCAAAATGGTTTTCCTCACCTTTCATACCAAGATAAGGTCGCCATAAGTTTGTAGCTTTAGTAAATTCTTCTTCAGTCTTAAACTTTGCTCTTAAAGCTAAAGCCTGATCCATATCAATATCTAAAGCCGTTGAAAAACCTTCTTTATTTAAAACAGTATGGTGAGAACCCGGATGCCAAATCTTTTTTAATATAGCTTCTTGTTGGGTTCTATATCCGCTATTAACTGTTAATCCTAATCTTTGCGCTGTATTAACTAATTCAGGATCTACTTTACCTAAATTAATATCATTATTTGGAGCATCTTTTTTATATTGATCGTACCAATTACCATTAGCAACTCCAGCTTTTTTAAAGAAATCTACTATATCCTGACCTTTACCAGCTTCAGTTTTTGTATAGTCAGCTACCCATTTTGCAAAATTAGGAATTTTACTTATGACATAAGCTATTGCTTTACCAATAATAAAAATACCCTCAAAAAAGTCTTTTAATGCTTGTTTATTATCTGGATCTTTTAATTCAGAAACAAAACCTTTAATAGCATCTTCTACTTCTTTACTTCCCAAAAATGCTACAAGTGCATCTGCTACAGCTTCAGTTAATTGTGCTAAAGGTTCAGTTAATTTACCTAATACATTAATCAATTTAGATTCTAATAATTGACCAGTTTTTGTAATAGCGATCCAGAAATTAGTCCATGCTTGGGCATTTTTTTCCTCGTTTGGAAATTGACCCGCACCTTTATTTAAACCTCCAGTAAACGCCTTATATCTTTGCTCAGACATATTCCAGATAGCTAACATTTCTTGTTTTGTTAATACATTTTGAAATGCTGGATTTTGACCCATTGCAACATCTACAAATCCACCAGAAGTTGCTTTGGCTTCTCTTACTTTATTGAATATTGGAACAAGATTTTCGTAAGGATTTTTTGAAGAATCACCGCCAAGTAATCTATCTATTTTCCATCTGCCACCTAAAGAAGATTGAAGGTCTTGAATATTACCCATCATTCCTTCCATATTGTCATAATATGGATTGCCATAAACTCTAGCTGAACGCAATTGCGCCCTTGTTATTCCTAAAGCACTAGATTCTTTGGTAACGGCATTGGCTTTATAGGCTAATGCACCCATAGCTGTATAGCCACCAATAACGGAATAAGCTACCCATTTAGCCGCTGAAAGGGCAATACCAGCCATATCTCCAGCAATAGCAGATGTAAGAGCGGCGGCTTCTTTAAGTTGCTTTACGCCATCTTTAAGGGATTTATTAAACTCTTTTTGCTGATTAAGTGCTTTACCAATAAAAGTATTTACTTCTTTCCACTCTTTAGTGGATTCTTTGGTAGACTTTTTATACTTTTCAAACTCTTGTTGAAAGGCTTTAAACTTTTCGTCTAATACATCAATTTCAATTACCGATTGTATTGCCATTTTATATTCCTAGTAATTAAAACAACGCTTTAGACTTAATCGCCCTAATTAAATATCGCTGTTTAAAATCGGCTGTATCTTCCCATTGCAAGCCAATTTCTTTCATAAATTCACCGAAATTCATATAGGTTATATATTCTAAGACACTATTAATGATTCCTTCACCTTCTTGCCAGTACCTTCTTTCTTGCTCAATATCGGCAAACCATTCCTGTATTCCGTAGAGTCTAATGATGTAAGTTCCCAGTTTCGCAACGCACCCACCATCTCCAAGAAGGAATTTTTCAAATCCCTCGGTGCAACCTTGGAGATTGCTGTAAAAAAAATCAACGAACTTAATATTTCATGTTCTTCATCATCATCCAGAATTCCACGCTTTATTGCTGTATCAAAAGTAATGGTTTCCCATCCACCTTCAGTATTTATTACAATATTAGTTAAACGGATAATCTCGTTTACTAATCCAAACTTAACTCCACCTACCCCTTCCCAAGTTCCTGCTTGTATAGCAATAGACTTTAGGGCGGGGTAAGCAAGTTGTGGTGCAGTTAAAGCTAAATGTGCTTCGCTTATGCCATCAAAGCATTGGCTAAACACTTTTCCTATAACTAAATAAAATTGCTCAAAAACAGAACGACTGATTGATGTGGAATGAATATAAACTTTTCCATAACTTTCAGTCTGTACCTGCATCACAAGGTTCAGATTACGATCAATTTTCAATTTATTCTTTCATTTAGGATGCGGAAAATAAAGAAGCATTAACACTATAAACACCACGCAAGCGAACAACTAATCCAGCTTGATTGCCGTCAAAAGTTGCTTCATTAATGCTCATCAAAACACAATTATTTAATTGAAATGCAGACAATACTTGGGTATCTGGATAAACAGTTACAGAACCCATTGTTGTATTTGTTTCAATTTGTGTTTTATAAGCATTACCGAGAGCTTGCGTTCTGAGTAAGTGAATAGTAACAGTACCAAAAATATACGGCTCTGGACTGGTAACTGCACCAGTTAGAGTTGGTATAAGCATTGATGTGTCACCATCAAAAGCCAAACTAATTGCCTCTTTAGACAAATAGCCTGATGTTACATTAAGTTGCTGAAAATCGGCATAGACTACAGAAGCCAGTAGCCGATTTAATGTACCTTGTTGGATTTGTGGATTTGCCATTTATTTTCCCCTTAAACTGGAATGTTGCTTGCAGTTAAGTAGATCGTAATAGAACTGAATCCACGCAATGGAACAAATGTCAGGCTCAAGCCGTTATAAGTACCAGTTGCATAATCACCGGGATGCTGTGCTACATAAGTAGTAAACGGAGTTGCTACTACAGAAGCAGGTGAAAGAATCAATCCAAACGAAATACCATTATTTACTGTTGCTTGTGCTACTTTTTGCAAGGTATTAATACCAGCTTGGTTGTAATACAAAGGATTTGTTGGCAAATTAGAACCATTAATAATTGCCGCAGATAAAGCTTGAGCCACATTAATAGAAAGCCAATCCACACAATACCAGTAATTAAATGGGTTTAAATCCATAAAAGTACCGCCTTCAATCAGCGTATTTGAAATACCGCCTTGTGCGCCTGTACCTACCCAGTTCACACCAGCCGCCAACAATTGAGTTTGTTGAGTATTGGTTAAAGTGCTATAAGGAGTTACAGAATAAACATAAGTATATTCAAAAGGATGAGCTAAATTACTTACGCTTGGATTATATGCCAAAGATGACCAAAAAATAGCGGCGGCACTAAATTCTTGTGCTGGCGCATTTGGACTTGGTAAAGTAACAAATGCTGATTTTTTACCTTCCCAACCAGAATAAGTAGCTAATGTACTAGATACATAAAAGTAAACTTGTGCAGTTGTACCATCATATAAGCCAGCCATTGTTTCTGCACCAACTACATCCCATTCAATAGGCAATAAATAGCTATAAAACTGTGGTGTTGAAGAAGTTGGTGGATGACCAACATTAGTTGTAATGTAAGTTTCTAATTCAGTAATTCCATTAGTTACAGTATTTACGCCTAATTCCAAAACAAATACAGAAACAGTAGAACCTTGAGCAAAGAAAGTATTGCCCATTGCTGTTAACTCTAAAGTAGAATTAAGTTGCAAAGTTCCCGCAATTGTTTCAGATCCCGGATTTGTCAATAATGGATAAGTAACTGTATTTGTGCCAGTAGAAGTACCAGCAAAAGTGCCGTTATATCCCGTTGGTGTACATCCAGCAATAACAATTTGAACTGTATCACCGCTTGGAATACCATGAGCAGTAGTGGTTGTAACAGTTACCACATTGGTTGCCCAAGTAAGAGAAGTAATTGCAGTTGCAGGTCTAAGGATGCTGGTTAAATCACTTAACTGAGTTAACAGTTGAGTAGTTCCAGCGGCTAAAGTTGTACCACCTTGTGATACAAACGCCCCTGTCTGCTGTAGCTGATTAGGTGCGCTTGCCACTTGTTGAGTGACAACGACATTTACAATATTTGGCATAATTGCCCCCTAATTAATTGAAGCTAACAGAAACAGTACCAGTTGGTGGCGGCGTAATAACAATACCTACAGCGCATGGGAAATTAATTACATAAGTTCCAACAGCTTCAGGAATTACTGCTACTAAATTTGCGGTAACAAGACCTGATGTTGCCGCATGGTCAAATACAGTACCGACTGATGTTCCAGCGATAAGAACATTAACTGTACAGATGCGACCCGGAACAGTTTTAATTACTGTTGTATCAGTAATATTTAAAAAAGAATGAATACCTAGACCAGTAGAAACTGCGCCATTCTGGATTGCTGGGTTTGAAGTAATTGCCATTTGTAACTCCTTTTATACACTTGTTTTAGATAACAACATATTACTACTTAATTTTAAACTGGAATAGTACTTGCTGTCAGGGAAATAAATGCGTGTTCTATTAATTCTCTTGCTACATTATTTACTGTAGTTTGGTAATAACTTACTTCAAAAGTAATGGTTTTCTTTTGCGCCATGATTCCTAGCTCAGATTGAGTCATTTTTTCGTCTTGCATTACAGGCATATTCATTAAGCCAATATTGTCGGTATTTCGACTGTAATCAAGTATATATTGCACAAAATTAAGTGCTTCATGGTTACGAATACCATACATAGTTATTTTTACAGTATCTTTGACCAATTGGAAAGGGTTTGAATCGGGGTCTAATAATGGAAAATCTTGCAATGCAGTAGTTAGGCTTGGATTAATATCGACAGCCGCATAAGCTGGGACAATGTTTTGGTCTACCAAATAAGACGGGTACATAGGGAAAAATTGGTTCAAACTAAGCCAAATAGGTAAGCTATTGGACACAATTACGCTTTGAGTATCAAATCCTGTCATTGTGTCAATGATTTGGGTATTCATTACTGAATACAGCGCATCGCCACGATAATGGTATAAATCGGCTTGTTTGTAGAAGTTTGCCCTAGTATTAAAGGCAAATCGCATCCCTTGATAAGTTGCTATATATTGAAACTGAGGGTTAATTAAGTTGAAATCGGCTATTTCTACCAAAGAAGTAAAAGTAGTGTGGTTAAACACAGTTTGACGATCTTCCAACATTTGAACATCACTACTAAAATGGAATGAGCCACTAGCTACTAATTGTCTTGCAGGTACGCCTTCAGGGTAATTGTTATAAAGTAATTTGTTATATTGCGATGCGTTAAAAAGGGCAGAATCAGTCAAAAGACTAGCATTTACCCAAAATACGTATCCGTCTAAAGGCAAAACCAATTTAACATAGAGCGTAAAGGTTACTTGTTCATTACCCGAAAGCGTTTCTACGCCTTGTGCTAACCCAGCGCCTAATTGCGGTTTTGCTTGCGCGGCTTCTACGGCTGATGCCATTATTTAATCTCCGCTTTTAAAGAAGCTTCAAATACGCCAGAATACATAAATGATGGGCGCGCAACAGCTTCGCGTTTTTGGTTACGTTTAGTAAATGCTGTGCCTGTACCTTTTAAACCCTTAACTTGACGTTTAGCTGTAAACCCTTTATCAAATCTAAAACTCTTACCATCTATAGCGGCTTGAGTAGGGATACCTTGTTCTCCGTATGTGGAGGCAATGTTTTCTACTTCGCGCTGGGTAATAAAGTCGTGCATTTTGTCGGTAATTTCTTCGGAACTTACGGCGAATACACTTGCTATATCAACCGATTCACCTTTTAGCATCATTTCTAAGCCAATTGCGGCATCTTTAGCTATTAATTCGGATATTTCTTTTTCACGGAAGTTATAAAACATTGTAAATATGCCGTAGCGTTTTTCCAAGTCCATACCTACTTCATAAGTGGATTTTGGAGGGTCACCATAAGGTTCTGGAACATCTATTACGCCTAGACCTAATTTTAAACTCATTAAGTTAGCCCCCAAAGAGTGCCAAGTTGTTGCATATAGGATAGCGCTACGCGCCCGTAAGGGTCTTTAATGCGTTGGAGGTCTAAAAGGCTCAAGTCGCGCAATCCGTGTCCTATAGAGAGTGCTTCATGGGTGCTTACATCGCCAGCGGCATTTATGACGCCAGCTACAAAGTTATTAATGCCAAATTGATTGCGTAATGTGGTGAAATAGGTTTGACCGGGATAATCTTGCTGAAACTGCAATAGTTGGCTACCGCCCCAGTTATAGACTGTTAAAGTGTAAATGTCCTTTACTGTATTAGCAAAATCAGTCGGAACAATGTCTTTAGCGATTACATAGGCATAGTTCCAGCCCGGATCATCAGGGGACATAGCAGTTGTGGGTATCCCCATAACGGCTTGCGCCCACGCGATAAATCCTGTTAAAGAAGGGGGACTTACGATTGGATCAGCCATAGAACTATCCTAGAAATATTTTTTACATTCTAAATCAAAAACTCCCCGAAGGGAGTTCTTTTATACCGACTTTCTTGGTCTACCACGACCTTTTTGTCCTTCGCCTTCATGTATGACCTCAATTCTTTGGTCAAACTTTACTTCTTGATCCGCGGCGTTCTTTTTATCTTCAGTTACTTCAAACTCAATACCGCCTTTTTGCTTAATACCCATTTCTTGGGCTTTAAGCGAAATGATCTGATCTTGAGCCGCCGCTGTAATGCTTCTAGCTTCTTGGGCGCGGTCAATATTTTCTTGATCCGATTGCCCAATACCCGCTTCAATAGCTTCTACGCTAATTGGCTTGCTAAAACGATAGCAAAGCCCACCAAAGCCTTTTTTGACGTGAGTTGCTTCCATTAACCCATAAGGAAGGTGCTGTTTAATAATAACGTCAGCTTCTACTTGGGTTTGAACCAAACGCATTTGCGCTCCAGCCCTGATTTTATGAGAAAAAGGTCTTTGATTCTCTGGCAACATATAAGTAAACAAAAAATCTTGCTTAGAGCAGTTTGCAATAAATAATTCCATGATATTTCCCCTAGATGGGTGGGGGATTGATGATGCGAGGTTTTTTAGACCTCCAACCCCCCATAAAGAAAGTAACCAGCATCACTTGGTTTCTTAAATCTTGTTAAAAAACCGCCCCGAAGGGCGGCTACAACTTCCCGTGAAGGATTTTAATAAGCGGCTGACAAAATTGTCATACCTTCTGGACGGATACCCCAACCTGAAGTGCTACGCATTGTGTAGAGGGTGGTAATACCGCCGTCTGGCAATGGAGTAGGAATTTCAGTTGGTGCGGCTACGTCACAAAGCATCAAAGTAGTTGCAGTTTGATTTGGCGTCAAAGTAGCAAATACGTTGGTGTTGATTTGTGCATTAGCGCGTGGGATTTTCAGTTCTGGAGCAACCAAGATGATTGCATCAGTACCGCCGTAGCCTTGACCAACGAGAGTATCGTCAGCCGCGAAGGAAACATCATCGCCGCCAGCCCAAGAAGCTACAGTTTCAACTAATCCAGCGGTGGTTTCTACACCAGCGCCGATACGTTGGAATTGTGTCAATGACACGATGCCGCCGTAAGAGATTTGTTGAATGAAGCGTTGTGGAGCTAGAAAAACTAAACGCAATGGTTGACCAATTTGCAGAGTGGTAGTTTTTAAATTACCAATCATGTTCAACAAGAACTGAGCCAATTGACCTGAATCCCATGTGCTATAGCCAACATTACCATTGCTATCTGCGCCTAAGTTCACGCGTGTAGCGCCAGCAGTATTGAGCAAGCCTTCGCCATTGGCTGGGTTATAGCCATAGAGAAGTGCATTACGCAACTGTTGAGCGATACCTTGACGAGCCGCTAAACGGAGAGCTTCTGGTAGGGCATAACCCCAAGCACCAGTAGCCGCTTCATCGAAGTTGTCATATTGCGCGCGGGTTTGTAGACGATAAGTAGCAGTACTAATCATAGAAGGAATAACAGATGCGCTAGGCAACTGGTTAGCCGTTGATTGATTAGCTGATACTTGAGTTGTCAACTGAACTTTTTTAGCATAAACATAAAGGTCAGCTTCACCGAGGCGAGGCATAGGATTCTCTGTTGCCAGAGTTGTAAACGCACCAGAAGCCAAGCTATATTGCATAATTAGCTCAGGCATCATGTGATGCGGATTTACTGTTACATACGAAGGTGCAAAACCTGACATGATCTAGTTCCTTTCTTAGATTTGAACTACTGCTACAGGAGCAGAAGTAGAACCACCAACAATGGTATTAGACCAGTTAGCGTTACCAGTAACAGAACTATAGCTTACGATCTTGTTACCAGATGTACTGATACGCAAGATTTTGCAAGGAACAGCAAAATTGCTGGTAGAGGTTGTTGTTAAACGGAAATTTACTGTATCCCAATAAACAGTTTCAACGATAGAAGAACCTGCTAAAGCGACTACTGAAGCATCACAAGGCAATGGAATACGCGCGCCGCTACCAAAACGATAGAAGTTTACGGACATACCGGGTGAATACAAAGGAGCAGTACTTTGTGGGGTTGTAATACCTTGGAAAGCTTGGTTGAATACAGCGATACCTGTAGGAGCAGTAGCTTCATCTGATTGGATGATTGTTCCGCCTAATGTATCAGTACCGGGCTGATAGTCACCAGAGTAAACGCCTTGTTGAGCAACAGGGATGATCTCTGAAATTGGAACACCGCCCCATAAAGGCAAAGTAGCCAAAGTTGAGAGAACACCACCAGCAAGAGCAAACTTAACTGCTGGATCATCTTGTGCATCGCCTTGGGTAAAACCTGCGCTGTTTACGTTAAATAAGCCAGCGGCATTGGTTGTCACCATTGGTTGGAGAGAAATTTGTGCGGTCATGGCTTATCCTTAGCGCTTAAAGTTTTCAGTATTAAACTTCATAACCCGATATGCTGGGAGTTTGAAATCACCTAACCATGCTTCCATATCACCACGGAACTCTGTGATAGTACGACCAGCGCGGTCTTTTTTGTGCAATTCGATCAATTGACCTTTTGCAATTGCACCTGTGCCACGGGAAGCGGCGATAGCGTCAGCGTAAACGCGCTTTTCAACGACTGCAAGCATAGCTTCGTCTTTAATAGCGTTGATATTTACGTTCTTCATTTCGTCACTATGGGCTTGCAAACCACGAACCATACGCTTGCGATAAGCAGTTAAGCTCTCACCAGATAATGGGCGTGAAGCAGATTTGCCAAAAGCAGAGTAAACAGAATCAGCTTTAGCTTGACAATCAGCCATTACAGCTTCATCTTCGTCATTCTTAGCGGCTTCTTCGTCGTCGTCATCTTTCTTGGCATCTTCTTCTTCGTCATCATCTTTTTTAAATTTCATGTGACCTGGGTGTGCCAACTTCCCTTCGTCGTCCGGCTTAATTTCGCCATGGTCATGCTCTTTAGGATCGGAACCTTCAGCATCGGCTTTTTTGCCTTTAGCTTCTTCTTCCTCATCTTCATCATCGTCATCCTTCTTGGCATCGTCGTCTTTCTTTGCTTTTTTATCAGCAGCAGAAACCAACGGTGGAGCAGGAAGGTTCTTTTCCATTTCATCTTGACGGGTAATTACTTGACCCAATAAAGACATAATGGCATCCAATTTATCGCCTTGGGCATCTGCCTTTGGCTCAATCTTATTTTCAGTCATTTTCAGACACCTCATTGTTAGTTAATAAAACTCCAGTAGCATCGCCACCTTTGTCCCAGACTCCTTTTGAACCCCTAGCTTTCGTTACGATTGCTATGTGATCCAGCAGAAATGGCACACCTTCTATCAAGAGTGGCTCGCCATTCTCAGTAGTAAGTGTAATGTTACCAGCCGTTTCGTCAAATACAACGGCTGGGGAAGTCGAAATTTCGCCTTCACAAATTTCAGTTATTGCTTCTTGATCGTAAATCTTGGCAATTCCCCATACTTCATCGCCCTTAATGTAAGGCAACATAACACTACCTACAGCACGAAGTTTAAATTCTTCGGGGGTTAATACTTGCGTTTCGGGGTGATCCATAATGACCATTAGCCCATTGCAACGCTTTAAAAACTCATCATTTAAATAAAGAGAAGGGTCACGCCAAACGTGTTCGCCAATGCTGGATCGGAAGGCTAAACCTGTCCCTGTAATACGAATGGCAAATAAGCCAATATTGGCGTACATTTGCGGACTAGCCAATACATCTTCGCTAATTAACTGAGCTATATCGGTTTCCGTTTTGGCTTTTGCTACTTTAAAAGCTATTTCCATGCCGGGGTGTAATGGTGTTGGTGGGGTATTAATATTGCACCAATCATAGCCTGTAGACTCATAGTTCAAAGTCACATTGCCTTTATCTACGTCACGCGCGATATAAGTACAAAACTGCCCATCATCAAATAAAACTTCTAATTTGCCGTCATACTCTAAACCTGTTTCTTCCTTGCACTCGCGCCTAGCGGCGCTTTCAAGGTCTGCATCTTTTTCGTTTTGGTGTCCGCCGGGTACTGCCCATGTTTGTGGATAGTCCCCGCCATTACCACGGCGAATTAGCAATATTTCTTCATCTTTAGTGACAAACATAATACCCGCGCAACGCCCCTGCGCGCCAGCGTCATTGGCTACAGGTTCAACAATAGGAGGTTCTTCAGGTACAGTTTCTACGGAATCTTCTTTACAATCATTTTCAGGAACTTTACAATCATCACCGCTTAACTTTACAATCGCTTCGTCTTTTTTCATGCCAGAAATGTGCTGGGCAATTTGGCGAAGTTTATCCCCAATATCTTTAACTTGAAGTTTTTGTAGCTCATGGCTTAAATCAATATGAGCTTCAGGAGTTAATAGCTGTGGGGCTTCATCGCCTTTTAACAGATTAACTTCCATTTCTTTTAATAACAGTTCGTCAAGCCATTCAAGATCGTTATCGTCTTTATGTTTGACAAACTTTTCGCCTACTGATTTCGGAATACCAATATTGGAATGACCTGATGCCGCCGCATACATGGCTTTTCGTTGCTGTTCCGATTTAAATGGCATAGGCTAAAACCCTAGTAAATTTTCTTGGATTGTAACGCTTCTTTACCCTTTTGGGTAACCATTTCATCGGGCAATTGACTAACTCGATAAAGGTACTTATAACGACACCGACAATATACCTCTTCGCCGGGCGCGACTACATTGCTAGTATATCCATCTTTTGGCTTTACATAACCATCTTTTTGCGCCCAATTATTTTGAATTAAATAAATATTCTCATCTAATTCTTTATGATCTTCACGATAGTTATATCCCGACTGTTTCCAATTACTGTGCCATTTTGCGGCAATTGCGCCATTATCTAACGCTACGATTTCGTTAATATTAGCAATTAACTTGTGGGTTTGGTCAATAATCACGCGCCGTTCTTTGAACGGAAGCATCCCTAATTCTTTTTTAATCTGCTTTTTTTCTTCTTTTTTATCGACTACTTTGCTTCCGCCAATAGGGATTGAAGTTGCCCATCCAGAGAAGCGGCGCAACATATTACTGATAGATTCTTCGCGGTTAAATTTGATAAGATTGACCGAAGCTAAGATGCGGCGATCCAATTCAGCGCGCATTTTTGGCTTTAATCTGTCTACAGTAAATCTTGTTACATCTTTATTGACTAATCCGCCCTTAGTTACTAAACGATCAAAAGCGCCTTTTAAAGCACGTTCAAGCTCATTTTGGAGCTTTTGCGGCGTAACTAATGATTTTACAGCCGTTTTTCTAAGCTCTTTTACCCAATAATCAAGTCTATCTTGGCTATCGAAGCCATAAATAATAAATTCATTAATGGCGGCTGTGAGGCACTCATAGAATGTCACAATCAATCCTTAGATGGTGGCTCAGTCGGTGCAGTTAGGGGAGTTGGAGGTTCATAGTCTGCAATGGCATCAATATCTAGTTGCATTGTGCTTTTGAACATATCAGGCATTTCAGATAAGTTGTCTTGCGCCCATTGAATGGCAATTGCTCTATTTTCAGGATTAATGACAGGCAGAATAGTTCTTAGCATTTCGGTAATACCTTTGAGTTTGACTTCTTCTGTTTTTACTTTTTCGCTTGGGGTTTCTTCAATTAAATTTTCCCAAAGTGGACGGAAAGCGTTTTTCCACTCATAAAAAGCTTCTTCGTAAGTCTTTCCTGCGTACATTTCAGGGTATTTAGCTTGAACTGCCTCATAAAACTGTTTGTTCCATGCGCGGTGCATAACGATTTTGTCAAAGAACGTAAATAAGGAGCGCATATCGTTACGCAGACCTGTAACGTACTGGGCAATTGCTTTAGAGTCCTCAGTACCTTCAGCAAACGCATTGGTAAACGCCTCATCTTTAAGCAAAATGGCTGGGGTTTCTGTCGCCGCCGCAATATTGGCTACGATATTGTCCCTAGCCGTAGTCATGGCGGTATCAGTATTGTTCAAGTCGATAGACTCAATATCCTCATCCACATCAATAGACAACACGTTACCTGTAGTGCCTTGCTGGAGCATACTGCGCTTAATTCCCGCGCCTACTTGCATTAAGCGGTTTACGATTGAGCCAGATTGCTTTTGCTTAATAACCAGTAATCCAGCCTTAAACGTCACCAAATCGTCCGTCACCATAGACTGAACAAAGGATTTTAAGGGGTATAGGGCGCGTTGAAACACAGAACGACCTGTAAAGCCAAAGCCAGAAGATTGATAAGCTAAATAAATTGGTGTGTTATTAAACACAATACAGCTTCTTGATGGGTGATAAGGCTGACCCGCGGCAGTAATGTACGTTTTAGGCTTTTGAAAGTCTGGCGCGTTAGGGTTTTGATTGGTGACTGTTGAGCCAGCAAGGTTTAACGGATCGAGCTTATTAAAGTAAATATCTAAATCAGGCAACGTCCAAGGATCAATCGGCTGATCGGTAGGTACGCCTTCAGCGCCGTAGATTACGGCGGCTACACCATACACGCGCTTTAAAAATGTAACGTCACGGATTACATTGGTTGCTTCTAAATTATCCCATTCATCTTGGAACGCTTTAATCAGCATATCTTTTGGATGTACATCCATCGCCAAAATGCGCGGTTTGGATAGGGCTAATACAATCGGTTTTTCAATAATCTTAGCGGCTAAAGGGTGAAACTCAAAGATCGCTTTACAAGTCTGATAGCCTACAGGACTGCCCGGCTCTATTGCTTCCGCCTGAAGAAACTCCATCAGCGGGGAAGGTAAGCCTGTATTGGATATGGTTATTTCAGACATAGATTATTCCCTAGAAATATATTTTGCCCATAATAGCATTAGAACCCATACTTATCCCCTAGCGCAATAGCTAATCCGTAGACAGCGCAATCTAATAGATCGTCTGCTCGTTTGAAGGCTTCTTTGTCGCCAATCCGAAAGTTTGCTAGTTGGGTTAATAAATGGTTTCTGGCTGTTCCTTTGAGCGTCATGGTTTTGTTAAACGCATATTCGCTAATTTTCATTTTTTCTTGATGGTAATAGCCAGACACGTTGATTGCCCGTTCGTCTTTGCCAGATTGAGTTAATTTGCTATCAATCTCATGGACGTTCCAGCCTCTGTTTCTGCCTTGTTGGAGCAAAATTGACCCAGCGGCAGTATCTTCGATAAATGTACCTGTCACGCCGTTGCGCGACTTGCATTGTCTTGCCAATTCTTCCAATCGGCTAAACACGCTAGGAATCCAGTTTTCTAGCAGAGCGCCGTCAATATTGACCGCATCCCAATCTAAAATTGTTAAAGGTATACCTAAATGCTCATTGTATGCAAAGTAGATTACCGCAGTTGAGTCATGTTCTTTACCGCCTTTTACCGCGCAATCCATTACGGCAAACACAGAATCGCACTTTTCGGGGTACTGAATTGGCTCATGGTTGACCAGCAGTTTGTCTACGGAGAAGAACGCAATTCCTGACCAATCAATAAACTCAGCCAAATACTCTTGCCTGAACACCATCGGGTGGTTGCGGACTCTTTCGCGTTCTAGCTCATCTAATGGCACATAAGGGTTTGTACTAGTTGGCGCATGGAAGGTTGCAAATCCCAAACTGTCGTCATTACATGCCGCATAGAAGAAGTTGTCTGGATCAACGCCGTTTGGCGTACTGAACACCCACGCTATTCCGCGAGTTGTCAGCATGGTCGGCTTGATTCCTTTGAACCATACATCATCTTTCATTTGCGGGGACTTAGTAAATCCAGCTTCATCAATCAGCACTAAGTCATACTCGCGTCCGCGCCCAGCTAATTCATTGTCATTTAACGTCCAAAAGTCAATTTTGCCTTTGCCGATTAGCTTCATCGTGGCTTCGTTCTTGTTTGCCGTTTTGATGATGGGGTCGAGCATATCGCGCAAGTGATCCCACGGCTCTGCTAACTGTTTATGCTCGGGCGCGAAGATTCCAACAGACTTGCCGTTTGCCGCGCCTCTTGCCGCCAACCATTCTAAAAATCGAGTCTTACCCCAACGCCGTCCGCACCTTGTTACGTTTAGACGTTTTTGTTGTTTGAATAGTGTTTCTTGCCCTTTATGCAATATGGGCAAATTAAAACCAATTTCAGTTGTCATTAATTTCTGGGTCAGGTAGCCAATTTCTTACATTGATGGTTACATCGCCGTTTGCGTCATTGTCTGGTCTAGCTGGTTTCCAGTTGTGTTTGTGGGTCAGTAAAAACTGTAACGCTTTTAAATCGCGTTCATCTATTGCTTTTTCATTGGCTACAGTAGATAGCATCATCTCATTCATGGCAGTACCGACTGAAATAGCGTTCGCTACGTTTTCGTCTGATTCGCGCAATACGGCAAATGCTTTGGGCATGAAGCCTGAAGCAAGTGCAAGAGAGTCGCCTGTAATGCCTTTAAAAGCGGCATCGAAAATTTTACCGAGTTCTTCTTCAGTAGCAACAATTCGATCTACTTTTACTTCAATAGAGAAAAAATTGGCTGGTAGCCCAAATATCTTCATATTCTTCCCTTTTTCCTCGTAAATAAGGTGAATATTAGTGCATTTTTATAAAAAGCACAAATTATGTCAAACAAGATTTACCTAGTGTAAAAGAATGTGTTGCAGTATTAAAAATTAAAAAATTTTTTTGGGTTTTATATTTAGCTTTTTTGCTGTATGCGGGTAGCTTTTTGAGTTTTGCTAACGGAGTTGCGTGGTGGGGGGATATTAATGACCCCCTTTTTCTTTTTTAATAGGCAAAAAAATCCCTATATAAATCAACAACTTAGCATTATATATAATAATTGAGATAATCGATATAATCCGTTCAACATAATGCAGACAGCACCCAGCAGACTGCCGATTGCGTATAACGTACGTTATGTAAAACAAGAATAAAGGTTTTAAGGTCATATTGTCATGGTCTTATCAGTGCATTTTAGATAATGCTGAGTGCGGTCTGCTGGGAGCATCCAAAGGCGTGATGAAAATTTACCTGAACGCAACCAGCAACACGCAACCAGCAACACGCAACCAGCAACACGCAAACACGCAAACACGCAACCAGCACCAACCAAACACGCACCCAGACCAGCACCCAGACACCCAGACTAGAGATTGTCAAATATTGTCAAATTGTCAAATTTCCATGCCGTTTTAAGTCGCTGACTCCTCGCACGTCTACACCAAACCCATATATTGATTTTTGGATTATTAAAATCCTCATAAGGTATAACAATTTAGCTAAACGCACCCCCTAAACCCAGTAGCTATATGGCTTGCGTGTTAAGTCATTTCACCTAGTCAAAATAACAATTCAAGCCCCATATTTGACAATTTGACATAGCGTTTTAGCACTACGTCAAATTGCCAGAAAACAATTTGACCTATATAGAGAAAATCCTGATAATCGGGTCTGGGCGATCCACGCTCAAATTTTGACTAACCTAGAGGAAAATTCAAAATGGACTTACAAACCTACATCAGGAATCACGGCTCAAGCTACAGCACCAGCGCAGATAAGCGCAACCTAATCCGCGAACGTTACGCACCAGACAGACGCGCCACGCGTTACGAGCGCGCACTAGGCACTAGCACCGCGACCAACCCCACGCGCTATCTACGCGCAAAAGTCGCATGGAAAATACTGGGCAAAAATCTAACAGACGCGATACGCGACGACGACCCCCAGAGCGCGCTAGATGTTATCAACCAGCACCTAAACTTAGGGCGCGCGCGTTGGCTAGATACGTTGCGCGACTTATTTTCAGATCAATTTGCCGAGTGCCATGACTGCGACTATTTATTTTTGGACGGCGATTTGTGCTCAATTTATGACGGCGATTACTACGTCTGCGAAGACTGCCGTTCTAGTAGATATCACTACTCAGACAGGCGCGATATGTACGTGGCAGACGATGACACGCAGGACGAAGACGAAGACGAAAGAGAGAATAATTCTGTTATCGGTGAGTACCACTCAAGCAAACACGAATTAGGGCATATCCCCAGCAAGTACGACGACAGGAAAACGTGCGTCTTACTGGGTCTCGAATTGGAAATGGAAATCGGCGAAGGATATGACCGCTACAACAAAGCAGGAGAGCTACTGGGCGCGCTGGGATATCGCGTGGACGCTGGCAAACAATATGCACTATGCGAGCAGGACGGCTCACTAGACTGCGGATTTGAAATGGTAACTGGGTACACGGGTCTGGACGTTCACGCGGAGCAGTTAGCATTTTTCAAGCAAAGGTTTGCAGGTGCTAAATCGCACAACACTAGAACGTGTGGGCTACACGTCCACGTGTGCAAAGCAGGAATGTCATTACTACACGCAAGCAAGTTAGTTTTGTTTATCAACGATGAAAAGAATCACGACCTTATTAAAACAATCGCCAGAAGGACGGAATCGTCTTATAGCGTGTTTAAGGATAAGAGCGTGGATAAGTCGTGGATTAAGGACGCAGTACGCACCGCGCACCCAGAGACACGCGCAACGCAACCAGACGACTACGAACGCGACTATCGCAACGGCTCACGCAAACGCAACGCGCTCCGCAACTTAAACTCTAGTCGTTACGAAGCCTTAAATTTTAATAACGAGAAGACAGTAGAATTCAGATTGTTTAAGGGTTCACTCAAATACACAACTATTATGGCTTGTTTAGAGTTCTCGTTCATATCGTGGTTCTTTGCGCGTGATACGTCCCAGACGCAACTTACAACTGCGAATTTTCTGCAATACATTTGCTTGGAAAATAACAGACGCGACACGCGCCACCTGCGCGCTTATTTGACTGACAAAGGTTACACGCTACCCTTTAAACCTAAGACAGATACACGGCGCGTTACAACCAACAACCAACCAACAACCAACCTAGAGGAAATCTAATCATGTGCTTACTTATCAACCAACCAACAACCGCGCCAGTACTACCAGCCCATTGGCTTTCTGACTTTTTTAGTTACAACTCAGACGGCGTAGGCGTTATGTATTCCGAAAACAATTGTCTGATTATGGAGAAAATTCTCCCAAAAACAGACGCGGAGTTTATCGCGTTTTATAACGCGCATATTGCTGGGAAGGACTGCGCGTATCACCTACGCATGAGAACGCATGGCGACACCGACCTAGAGAATTGTCACCCCTATATGGTCTTAAACCATGCAGAACACGGCATGGACTTAGCCCTTATGCACAATGGGATTTTGAGTACTGGCAACAAAGCCGACCCCAGCAAGTCAGACACGTGGCACTATATCCGCGACTATCTGCGACCTATGCTGGCAGGTAATCCTGAATTTTTTATGCACCCAGCATTTTCTAAAATTGTTGGCGACCATATAGGGTCTGGTAATAAATTTGTGTTAATGGATAACGCGGGACGCGTTGCCACTATCAACCAAAATGCTGGCGTATTCTGGGGAGGTTTGTGGCTCTCCAACACTTATGCGTGGACTGCGCCGTCCAATACCAGTAAGAGCGCGCCAGTAAGCAAGAAAGCGTCCAAACTGGGAAAGCTGGCAACCCAGCAAGTAAACCAAAAACCAATACGCCAGACCTACGCACCCAGTTATGGATATGGACGCGCGAATTATGGCGTGGCGGGCGCGTATGAACGTTGGGACGATGACGGCGCGGGCTGGGAGGATAACTGGAAAATTATGCCCAGCACCCAGACCAGCGCGCGAAATACTCGCTGGGATTTTGACGATAACGTGGCGGAATATCTCATGGTTTTATCTGACATGGGCTTAGATAAAGCGTCTAGCGTATCTCTAGCGTCCAGCGTTGATTTTGCGGAGATGTACGGCATAGACGCGTTCGCAGAAATCTGCGAGATGACAATAGACGGCGATATAAGCGAGGACTGGTTTGTTAATCTGATAACAGACCCAGCCAAAGCGCGCGCGACTTTCGCGTGGCTTAAACCCTTAAACAATTACGAGGACGCATGATGGAAAATAACCGCCACCCCAGTATTTGGGAAGTACTCGGCGCGTGTCTATTAGGTGCGCTATTAAGCGCAGTTCTATTCTGGGAGCATATCCCCGCGCTATTTAGATAAACGCCACCAGCAACCCAGCAGACCCGCCTAGTGCGGGTCTTTTTTTGTTTGTTATTCTCGCGACCCGCGCGCCCAGATAACAAACGTTTGTCAAAAACAGGGCATTTTTTAACAAACAACCCAGACCCAGACCCAGACCCAGACCCAGACCCAGACCCAGACCCAGACCCAGACCCAGACCCAGACCCAGACCCAGACCCCG
>Ga0316217_10001198_pt1 | contig 34842 bp, 26 predicted proteins | sample 1anoAmetaG_FD_203633 | JGI IMG/M metagenome (GOLD analysis project Ga0316217, IMG submission 203633) | Freshwater microbial communities from Trout Bog Lake, Wisconsin, USA - 1anoA | ecosystem: Environmental > Aquatic > Freshwater > Lake > Hypolimnion/Profundal zone | place: USA: Wisconsin...
CCAACCCCAACCCCAACCCCAACCCCAACCCCAACCCCAACCCCAACCCCTAATTTTTTCATGAAAATTTACCATTCAACCAGTAAATATCAATATAGAATTAATCTATTCAGCTTGTACAGAGCGAATGCTGTAAATTAGCTGCAATAACAAGGTGAAACACTAAGAACTTTGTAAAAGAAACTTAGAGAGGATAAAGCATTAAATAAGGAAAGGAATACCATCAAAATCATAGGTAAATACCAATTATTTATTCACGTTGTCTTAATTTTATGATCAACTGGGCTTCAACTAAGAGAAGAAACTCTATATTTCCTACGAGCCTAAAAACTTGAATTCGTGATTAGTCTAGTTCTCCAATCTAGCTTGCTTCCTCCAAGCTCCAAACCTTATGTGAGCTTAACAACACATTATTAAAATGATGATTTTCTTAGTTGATATCAGCTGCGCTTGTCTCAACTGTGTGTCTTTGTGGACAGTAGGAAGATTTAACAAGGGTTGTGCAAATAGTTATGGTTTGTGAGTTCTAAAGCTAAACGGTATATTAGTACAGCAGATTTTAAATAGTCGCCATTACAATAATATGGATATATAATATCAATTCCAACTAAAATTCAAAAGCATCTCTCTCAGGAAACCGACCAACAGGGCATTCGTCTTCCGAGTATCGCTGCTGTAAGCCAGCAATGAAGTCTAGCAAACTTCCAACTGCTTCCAGACTGAGTAACTCATGCTTCCCGCCAGCCGCAAACTCTTCGACCTCAAGGGCCTGCCCGTCTTCAGGTTCAAATCTACGAAAGAAACCAGTCACGGTGGGTTCTACATCAAGTATTAAATCAAGGACAGCAGCGAACCGCCGGCCAGCATTCCGATAGGCACTTTCCAAATGATCACTTAGTTTTAAAATAACAAGCAGAATCTCTTTGCCAATAAGTATGAGACCAAGAACGTGGATATCTAGTATTAGATCGCTATTTCGGTCAATTAGACCAAAATTCAGGACGCCATCACCAACTAGCCTAATGCCAACTCACCTGAGGAGGAGGAACTCAAGGAAGTTTAGCAAGAAGGAAAAGCCTCAAGTGATCGGTAAAAGAATAAAAACAGTATAACCCGAGGAAGGCCGCCATTGCTCAATATTGCAAGAACCAATAGTGGTATCAAGAGTAAGTCCGAAACCAAGTTTATCAGCTTGAGCCCAGTTCCTTTCGGATTCTCAGAGTAACCTAAAGATGTCATATCCCCATTTATGGCTAAAAAAGAAAGCTATGAAGAAAAGTCATCAGGACTAGCCTTGCACAAGAAGGTCAGCAGTCTGCCTCTTTCTTAGATTGAGAAAGTCAACTAGTTGCTGAAAAGTCACCAAAGACCCACAGAGCATAAGAGCTAGAGCTGGAGTATCAGCTATAAGCTGAAGATTGTTTTTTTGATGATAGTCATTGGAGCAGCTTCTTTGGCCTACGATACTATCAATGACCGATTCTTGACTAATCCGATAGCCGATAAAGGAAAAAAGGGTCATGGTAAGGGGCATGATAAGAAGAAAAAGAGTGCAAAAGCACATAAGGGAGCATCACACTGATAAGCCTACGATATTATCTGACTATTTAAGCATAGTTGGAATAAAAATCAAGGGTTTATTTGTCTAAAGTTTCTTTTCTTAAAAGCTGTTGCTTGAGAGACATATTGCTATTTTTTTAGTATTGAAGCTCAGTCTTTAGGTTTTAAGTTTAATCTACGTATATAGATATTATTTGATCGTTATTTTGATGAACTGCGAAGAGTGTGCCCAATTCTAGAAAAAGATAAGAGTGATGCTCTCAGACCATTAGTTTGAGCTACGAAAGCTGCGTTAAGACAAGGCGGAGTAGAGGGCACTCTTCTAGATCAATATACAAAAGGAGTTGAGAAAATGGCAGGAGAGATACAACAAAGAAAAATCTGAGCATTAATAAAATAACAAAAAATGGTTGAACAAAGTAGACGAGACCACTGTTAGTTGTTAATCTAAACTGCAGCAGGCTGAAAAAGTCTACCAGAGTGCTCTTTACAACGAGATAACGTCCTTAAAAAGCACTTATGAGTCAGGCATTCGATAAATTAGGCAAACTTTCTAAGCCTAAATCATGTCAATCAAGATTAATAATGAAAAATAGTCAGAATTGATTCAAGCCACTCATAAAAATGAAATTTAAGAGCTGACTGGAAGATTCAAAAGATAAACTGATAGGCTCAATGCTGAATCTCAGGAAAAGTAAGAATCTATGAAGAAATACTATGAGTCTAAGTTGTTTGGACTGTAAATTCAAAAAACGACTGAATCAAATCGGAATGTTGCATTACAAGAGGAACATCGGAAAGAGCGGAGTAAATATTTAGGAGAAATATATGATACAAAGGTTTTAGTCAAGACGCTTTAGTAAAACCTGAAGATATTAAAAAGCCGGCTTGAATAAAAAGAGTAATAGATAGAAAGATTTAAGAGTTAAATAAAACTGTTGAATGATTTAATCAAATCAGAAAAAGCTGTCAATGAGGAGTAAAAACTAAGAATAAAGAGAGAATGGGAGGAGCTGTTTTAGAAAAAAAAGGTAGAATCCTTAGAAAGAGAACTGTAGGTAGCAACCAAATACGAGGTGTCGGTGAAAGTAATGGACTAAAAAAGATAGTATGAACAAAGAATCTACTCTAATAATCTCACAGAAGTTAGGAACTTTATTGAGAATCGTCCTAGCAGATTATAAGACATCGAGCAGATCTTGGTCATTAGATAGAAGCTGTCAAAAAAATAAAAGTAGTATTAAAGTCTCTAGAAGTAGGCCAAAAGCTACCAACTGGAACTCTAAAATAAAGAGGACACCTATAACCGCATATTCATGCCAAGTGTTAGTTCCACGCATCTCAATGACTCCCATTCAATTAAGAGGAAAGAGATAAGAATCAAAAGACCTGGTAAAAGCTTATCCACTGTGAGAGATATGCTAAGTGCCAACCTCAACAGCAGTCATCTTCCTTCCTTGAATAGCATTGATAAAAAGCTGCTGCCTCCCAAAAGCACCAAGATACTTTGATCTAATGCATTAATATTTACTCATCTCCAGATTTATCAAATGACTAACTTATGTGTAGTTGGAGCAATTAGTTGAATTAAAAGTGAAAATAATGCATCATTTTATGTAATATCTGAAGGGGACCTATTTCTTCAGCATTTCCTTACCCGATTTGAGTTCATTTTACCACTTCAGACGCTCTTCTTTCCTTCTTTGAAGCATCAGTTTCTGATTTTTCTGAAAATAGTCTCTTTAAAATCGAGCCACTTCAGTATCTATGATTGCCTATTCTCGATTAGACTTGGCATATTCAACACTATTTTAAGCCTCTTCTCTGTCATATGATCCCTAGTCTTACAGCAAATTGCGATTTTAGTGAAGAGCCGAGTATTTGCGCAGCTCTGTTTGCAACCTTTCTTCAAAGTTTTTGTGAACTTTCCTTTCTTGTATTTTCTGTTTGAGCAACTGCAGAGGTTTTTTGTAGTATTATCTGTCAAACTCAGGCTAAATCTCTGTTTTAACTCTTAGCCTACTTTTTTATTAGTTGCGGCCTATTTCAGGAAGGATGAGCCTGGAATTGGCTGTAAATATGGAGTTATTAGCTGATAAAGCATCTAATTGATCCTTTTATTCATTACGCTTCATGACTGATCTACCTTACTTAATCTCTTTCATCTTAATCCGAGATGGCGAGGTCCATTCTGTCGCATCAGTAGAAAATCTTTGGTTGTTATTATTTTTATAGAAATGCTTAGCTAGCTTCACCCTTCTATTGTTTAGCATCACCGTATTCTCTTCTTATTGTTATTTCAGATGTTCGTACTCTACTGTTTAATAGTTGCTTTTGCTGTCTTTGTTCAATGGGTCTACAATGGCTTAGGTTTAATGCTTATTGTTTAGTTTGGCAAGTTTTCCAAATGAATTTCTAACTTATTTTTCTCTTTTCACTTTTTAGTATGATTTTTTCTCAATCGAAGGTGAAATCTCCTTGTTTTCATGAGCTTCGTTCACCGAAAAATAATTTTAGGCTGGTTAGAAAATTTAGGCTTATTTTAACTAAGAGTTGGTATATTTCTATTTCTTCTTAGATTCCGTACTATATCCTTTTTTCGGTTTGTTGACTAGCACAAAGGGATGATTTAACAATTAGGCCACACTTGATCGTTGCGAAGGAACTATGGCTAAGCAGTTTTCCAGGAAACTTGAACAAGTTGCAGTAATCTATGTTGGCAGCGGAGGGACTGCATCGGTTGCTATTTTCTTTAGGGTTTGCTCTGGGGAGCCAAAGCTGAGCCAAGGCTTTTTACCAGTTAGCATTTCTATAAGCATGCAACCTACACTCCAAACATCTGCCAGCTTAGACGTGCCTAAGTTTTTTACAATTTATGGAGCCATATAAGGTATTTTGTCCCATTTATTGCTGCTGGCCTACTTGTCTTTTTGTTTTAACAGGCGAGTGTCAAAAAGTTCAGCTATACAGTAATCTGAAATTTTAACGACACCGTTTTAAAAAAGGAGAATATTTGAAGGCTTTAAATCATTATGAAGCAAGCCTTAGTTATGCAGATACTAGACTCCATAGAGCACGTTCCTAATTATTTTGGCTGACTAGAACTAGCTTAGCTTACCCTTCGACTGGATATACTAAAGCAGGGTGCATTGCTAGGCCAAATCCATGATTATGTACAGCTTTCCATCATTGCAGAAGATGTCACTGTAGTTAACAAGATTTTGATGCTTTAGAGAAGTTAGCTTGTTGAAGTACGCTTGGAAATCAGGGTGGATTTACTGTAGGCTGGAGAAGTTTGGCAATTTTTATATTACTTTCTGGGCGTACTCTTTTTTATTGCGGGAATCATAGACTTTGTAGACGGTAGCGTGAGTGCCTTTGGCTTTGAGCTCCCTTTGGAGGTATCTATGAGATGGTATTTCTGCTTTGGTTGCGTTTTGCTGTGACATTTCACAGCCCATTCCAGCTTGTTTATTAAATATAGGTCTAATGAAATATATCAGATTTAGCGTGCGAGCAAGATCGCAAATAAATCAACCACTTACTTCGAATTGTAATGCTTTGCAAGAGCTTTATATTTGGAAGTTTGTTATTACAAAGAAACATGTAGATCAAGTATTTGCCTAGTTAAGTATTTTACAGCATTCATAGATTTATCAGACTTACAAGAATGGATATATTTGGAGTCCGTTGGCAGATGTCTGAAACCTCAGAATAAAGGCATTTATTGAGGGTTTCAAATTTGTAATGTTTTGTAGATAATAAACAAAGTTATTCAAGTGAATCTCTACAATTAATTTACATCTTTTTGGCTCTAAAATAACTCAAATATGTCTCGTTTATATTCTAGTTAGTATTGTAATTTTTCATCCGATATCGTTTTAGCTTATTAAAAAGCAGAAAATTATTGCTTGCAGGCAATACGATTGATAGATGAAAAAACTCCTATGAAAGACTAAAAAATTTCTCTCCAGCCTACTTTAAAGCCATCTAAATGGACATAGAGGTACTCTAAAGTTATAGAAAACGTCTAACTGATAACTCATAAAATCTATGATTATCTCGAGAGCAAATCCGTTTCTGAAAGATTGACTATCAGCTTTTATAAATCTGGTAGACGATTTGCTCTCATTGGTTGATTCTTACCAATGGACAAGTCTGTGAGTCATAGCAATAAGCTATTCAAAAGAAGCGTTTATGTGAACTAAAAACTAATGATTTAAGATAAATTCATATCAACATACCTATATCTTAGCAATAGGGATCCATAGATTCTTATTAATCAATTGTATCAATAACTATCAGAATGCTTCTTACTGAGAAGCTGTATTTTCTACCTTTTATTCAACTTTCGGTTCAACCTTCGCATTTTAAGCCTCCCCTTATACTGAGGTTTGATTCTCCTTGGTCACTTATTTCTTTTATTCTTCATGCTCCACCTGTCCGTTCTCTACAGCAGCTTAGTTAGCGTGTTCTTATACTTTTTCCACTTTTGTTTCATTAGAAGTAGGTGATTCCTCCCCTTCTTTAATGGCAGCTTTGATTTCTTCTTTCGTTTCGTCGGAAATGTTTGCTTATTGTTGGGCTGACTAAGCTGGCTGTTTCTGGGGCTTTCCTCCTTTGAGTGGCTTGGTTTCGTTTTTAGGCGGAGGGTTTGATGGCTTTTTGTTTGAAGGAGCTGGGGAAGGAGGCACAACTGCCTTCTTTTCGCCAGCTTTCTAAACAGGCTTTGTTTTATTAGCTACAGGACTTTTAACTCCATGAGTTGAGTTCGTTTTTGCCTACTTTTACTGACTGGCATTTATTTTCTCTTAAGCGCCTTAGGCCTTTTAAGGTTAGGTTTAGCCATTTTTTGGTTGAGGTGGTTTTTTATCATTAGGGCCTACTTTGTTTGGATTGGTTCCATTTAGAGGTTTGGGAGCAACAGCCGTGGGTGGCTTAGGTTTAACAGTTTTCGGATCATTACCATCTAGATCATAATTACAAACATACCTTTTTGAGTGGCGGGGGAAGTTAAAGTTTTGCTGCTTTGGTTCGGAGTTTTGAATCCTGCAGGCTTGTTACTTTCATTTTTCTACCCCTCTTGTTATGCTTTGACCTCTTCTTTCTTCTGTCCAATCTTGTTGCCAGCTTTGGGATCAGGTTTTACCTCGGGATGTTAAGGTTATTTTTTATTGACTTTGGAAGTTTGTGGGCGTTACGAATGGTCAGGCAGAGGTTTGGCAGCTTTGTCAAAGAAAAAGTTACGAGGCTTGTGATTGGTTTTGGGCTGGGTGAGAGTTTGCAAAGCGGCTATTTCTTATTTGAAGTGTTTATTATCTGCTTCCAAGACAGCTATTCGGTCTAAGAGCGGCGCGATGGCTGCTTGTATCTTCTCGTCCACTGATAATTCCATTATTATTATGATTCAAAATCTTTCAAATTAAGATATCTATTCGCTGTTTGGTAAAAACCACAGAAGGAGAATAATTATTTATTGAAAAAAGATAAAAACTAAGATTGAATATGCAACTGCTCAAGGGTAGTTAATATTCAGCAGTTGCTATTAAGGATTTCTACGGTCTATTAGTTTATTGGGTGAGTTAAGAATTGCTCAAGTAATCCATAGAAAGAAGGTCAGACTAGACCATAAAGTAGACTATAAAAGATACTTTCGGTATCATTTCCTCGTATCTTTATCATTTTTATGAACGGAAGGAAGGCCCATTTGTTTGGGTGGATTTCTGTCGAACTACTCTAATTAAAATGATATATCAAAAGATTCCATTCTTCAGACTAACCTTTAATTTGTTACAAAATGGTCTTAATTATCTGCAAAAGTGAAGCCAGCTGCATCAGCACATAAACTTTTTTAACATTTAGTTGTTGATATGATGTTAGAGATACTAAAACATAGTAAGGCTTCCATTTTTTAAAAGCTTGATTTAGAATTTGACCCAATTATTTGCATCAAGAGGGTGTAGTTTAATGTTCATGACTGAGAAGAGTCCTCAAGAACTCTATAATTTGAGTGTGTATTATTTTCGAATGATCGAAATATGTACCAAATATTTGATAAGTGAATATGTACTTTCGATAAGCACGATATTTTTGCCGAACTAGCCCAATAATAAATTTTTGTTGCTGACAATTTTGTCCTACCGATGTAGCATTACTGAAAAGATACAGTAAATACGATTCTACGCAGATGATTATTCATACAAATAGATTAAAAGGATGAAGCATCAATTCCTACTGCTCACTTTGTTAGTGGCTGCCTTTGCTGCGCCAAAGCAACTGGTCAAATTCAGTGTGTCCTCCTACATCCTGCCTGATAAGAAGCTGGAGATGGAACTGGACATTACCGTCCCTCGCATGCCAGACACCTACCCAGTTATACTCATGGTCACTGGCCTCGAGGGGCTCTGTCCCAGCTACTTTCAATCAAATCTAATTGAATCCATCGCAGAACAGGGCTACGCTTACATCAGTGTAATTTCTAAATAACCTAGGTTACAAAGCTCTAAAGTCCCAACCCCTAGAAAATAACACAAGCTCTGAAAGCAGTTATCGACTGGATGGGAGAAAACATGCAGCTGGTGTTCAATAGTAGAGCTCCAGGAGTGATAGCTGACATTCAAAACAGGTTCATATTGATCGGACATTCGGCAGGAGGGCATGTTGTCACGGAGTACCTCAATAACACCTGTGGACCTGTCAAATTACAGATTTTGTTGGATCCAGTTGACGGAGCTGATCCTTTTGGGTTCAAAAAAGATTATGTCATCACTCCTGGCAAGTTTTTACCATATGCTACCCCTGTTCTAATCTTGACTAACGAACTAGACAATACGAGAAGAGATTTGTTTGAGCCACCCTGTGCGCCTTAGAATTTATCCAACGATCGGTAGTTTGATTACAATACAGGTTTTACAACGCCATGAGTGGGCCCAAATGGATGATAAACGTCACCAAATACGGGCATATTGACTTCTTCAACAACTAGTACCGAGATTTGGCAACTGTGGCCTGTGCAACTTGCAAAAAGGACTGCAATTTCGCCCAATATAGGACTCTAGTCAAAGAAGCTATTCTAAGTTTCATTGATGGTGTCTTATACAAGGATGTGAAAAGTCTGGAGGTTATCTAAAATGCCAAGTTCTAAATTCCTACCACTTTCAAGCATAATTATATGGGGTATGACCCCAAAAAAGGAGGATATTGCGTCCGGAAAAATGGTAATGAAATGAGCGAATAACAAAGTCAAAATTTACAAAACTCTTGATCCCATCCTCTCTAAATGAATCATAAGATAACACATAAGATTAGTTATTAAATTGAGAATTTTTGAAGTTTTATATTTTGATATCCTTGAAATGATTTCCAGCAAACCTCAAAGATATAAACTTATGAGAAAAGTGGTTGTTTGGCAATCTATGCTAATGAACTATTCGCCAGCTTATTGTTTATTAATACAGATATGACTGATCCTGAGTTTGATAAAGGGAAGGAAAGGCTAATATCGAAGGATCTGTTATTCTCAGAAGAATATGAAAAAAAGCAAGAAGAGATCGATTGCAAAAGAGTCAAATAGAGATAATGAACAAATATGAGCACCATCTCTTAATAAAAGAATCACATTGTTGCAATTGCAGTCTCGCACATCTTTAAATTTGGATACATACAGTTCATTTTTGCAATTCAATTATTATTAAGTTTTGGAGTTGCGAGTGATTAATTTACTTACACGTTTAGCGACAAGATAACTTAATATTATTTCTTAACATGATAAAGTCAATCGTTGGATTTGCGCTCCTTCTAGCCTTAGCCGCAGCTACCAGATTCACCCTGACCCTGTAATCTTACGAGAAGCAGTGCTTCTTTTAGATCCTACGTAAGTGTTTGTTCAACTAGAATCTCAGCAGAAGTACGCAGTCGATCTGGCTCCTCAGGGGTAAGCCAACTACGAAGTGGAAGTGAGCAACATGGTCGAGGGCAAGTGGAATTCCGTCCATTTCAAGCAAACCAAAACTCCCTACGAACACGTCAGCATACATAAACTTGCGCCTGTCTAATCTACATACTCGTATTGCGTTCGCAACATTGGCAACTAAAAACAGAAGTTCAACGTTTCCATCCAGTCCGGACTTTAGTTGATGGAGTTCGAACTTTTGCCTGCCAAAAGCGACGCTGAAAACCTGGAAAGATAGCTGAATTGGCTGTAGAAGTAAAAGTCGAAGCTGTTCTAAAGTTTGGATAGGATGTAAAGTTTGAGAGCTACATCTGAGGGGTTGACGAATCTGATGTCTACAAAGATGGTGGGCTTCGCGATAGTGGGGCTGGTAGCCATAATCGTGGTTAATCTGCTATTCTATCGTTAACTGAAAAAGACATTCAAAGAGAGAAAATTGATATGATCAAATAATTTCAGTGATATTTTTTATGAATTACCATAGACAGAGAAGCAAAATGATTAGAGCCAATTTTAAATAATGCCTCTTCCGACAAAAACACGAAAATTCATTCCTCAGTTGGATTGTGTTCTAATTTGATAGCTGATGGCATAAAGTGTATGAATATAGGCAAAAGAGGATCTAGCAATGTATACATACAATTCAAATGCGGTGTTGTAGGATAGGATTTAATAATCAATTGATAATTAAAAGAGAATGGGCAAAAAGGATAGATAAAGATCTCGTGATCGTTCGAAAGACAAAAAGAAAGAGAAGGATCGCAAGCACTCTCGCGAGAGGCACCACCAAAGCAGCAAAAGTAAGTAGTACCGCGAATAAGTATGAATGTTGTTACACTTTTATTAGAAAAAGAAAAGCAAATTTTCATAGAAACCCGTTGAAAAGAACGAAGAATACATGTCGTCTAAGGCTACAGAACTGACCTCCAAGCTACATTTGAACCTTTACGGCTCCAAAGATTAGATCAAGAATCTTTCCCTCATGAAAAAACTCAACCCTGCCAACAAAAACCTGGGAATAGGCCTTACACTTGTCGAAGGTGGGCAGAATTTCCCCATGGGTTTGAACACCAGTGTTTTTTCGATGATGAACGACGCATCTAAAATCAAGAGGAAGATAGTTTTACCCAAAGACAGTAATTTTAATTATACAGGTTTGTTGGTGGGCCCAAAGGGCAACAACCAGAAGCAGCTGTAGTAGAAGACAGGCTGCAAAATTATAGTGAGAGGCAAAGGCTCTCAAAATCCAACTGGAGATGCTGAAGATGAATAGGATCTCCACGTAATCGTATTAGGTGATGGTGAAGCCCAAGTCGCCAAAGCCTGCGCTGAGATCTAGAGGATTATCTTTTCAGATGATGACACTCTCAACAAATTGAAGAACGAACAAATGGTTCAGTATCAACAAGGTATCGGCTAAACTTAAGGCGATTTCAACCTTTCCTTGACTACACCCTATGGTCCACCTTCTGACAACGCTTACATTTTGGAGGTGCCAAACTAATGTGTTGGTCTTGTGATTGGTAAAGAGGGTTAAACTATTAAAAACATTGCTAAAAAGTCCGGAGCTTTGAAGGTGCAAGTCGCAACTTCAAGTGCACCTGGAGCCAAGACTAGAAACATCTTTGTAGAGGGAGACCCTGAAGCAGTTTAAAGAGTGAGGAAATAACTCAACTTGATTGTTGAAACCCAAAGAAAAATGAACAGTGGAGCTGTCAATGGATCTTACAAGATCTAGGTTTAGGTGCCAGTGAGGTTAATCGGCTTAATTATAGGGAAAGGAGGAGAGACTATTAAAGGTATTAATACAAAAACTGGCGCTTTTGTTTGTCTGAGCAAGGACTAGTACTCTAAAAAAACAAGAAAAATAGTCACCATCACAGGAACCTAAGATCTTTGCCTTATTGCTAAGTACGAAGTTGAAAAAATCGTTCAAAAAGGCTTGATTAATCTGCAAAACTCAGGAGGACTTACCCACGATGAGGCCGAAATGATTCATCCCCTAACTCCTATCGCCATCCAGCTCCAAAATTTGAACATCCCCATTCCTACACACATCCAAACCATTCAGGAAGACCCCACAACCCAGTATGTGCTCAACCACACCCTTCAGAACCAGGTCCCCACATCTCAGATCTACGAACAGTTTTTGGGGAATGATGCAGGAATTGAAGAAGTGGAAATAGAGGTGAAACCAATGAAGAAATTCGTGAAGAAATCCTATCCCGTTTGATCGAGGTAAATTGAATTTACATTACAAAAGACTTGTGTTGGTATATCCTTCATTGGTTTAAAGACTCTAGCTTTATACTTCTTATACTTTCTAAGATATTTATACAGTAAACAAAGGGAAAACAAAAACTTCAAACAAAATTCTTAAATTATGGGTTTCCGAATAAACGCTCTTATAAACTGTTCAATAATTGAGACACCTTATTTCACTAGGAGCTTATATTTATCTTATTGCTAGTTAAAGAACTAAATTAGATAAGCCTCTTATCGAATAATCTGCAAAAAATGCGCTATAATCCGAATAAAATCAGCATATGATATATTATTCAGGTCTATACTAATAATTATATTCTTGAATTAGATGCATAAACAAGTACCTCTGTCTATTGATCAAATATAGTAGCTCAAATCCGAGATAAACAAAATAGAAATCCAATACCTCACCAGTTTCCCTTCTCAGTTCAACAAGGACTCAGCTCTTTAGACCCATCTTCATTCCGATTGTAATACATTGCTCACTCAGCATTATTCTAGTACTCTTTGAGATAGCACCAACGATTGACCAAACAGCTTTCTAATGTCTTACAGTTCGCCAGTAATCTAGTATTGATCTAGCCAACATTCTCATCAACTTCCAAGTACTGTGGCGGTAGGTGTCTTTCAAAGATGTCAAATTAGAAGTACTGACACAAATCTTTGCATCAGCAACTGCTTATATTGAAGAGCTAAAGGTACTTTGTGTTGGATTTAGGAGGAAAATTGGGATTTAAAAATAAAGCTGGCTGAGGCTGAACACTATATTAATTAACTGTAATAATAAAATTAATATTTGGATGTGTTACTCAAGGATCGACAAATTTCCAAAAGCATAATCCTAGACAAAAGTGTATCAACTAAAAGATGTACATCTGAAAACGGCCAGAAGTGGAAAAAGCGTCTTAAGGATGGGTTTAATTTTGAAAAAGTGATACAGTATATGAATGGGCTGCGAGAATAAAGAAACTACTATGAGAACCAGTTATTCATGCTGCAAAAAAGAGAAAGTCCTAAACACAAATAACCCAACAAGACTAGTTTGGAATTTCTTGATGGAATAAACCGATCTCTTTAATTTCCAATATAGAGAGAAGGGTTGGACTTTTCCATGAACTTTTCTCACTTTTCTCGAAATGGTAGTTCTTTTCTTAATAAATAGAATGTGAAAACTAACAAAGACCTTTCCACCTCTATCTTACAGTAAAATCATATTAGTACCTAAATCAATGATCTTGAAAAATAGGACTTAAAGTACTTTACTTTTCGGAAGATGAATGATAGTTTATGGATGAAAGTAAGCCAAAGCAAAGATGAATAACGACTAAGTGGCAATAAATAACGAAAAGATGCTGAAATATAGACAGAATCTCATTTTGTTGATTATCAGACAGCTGAGACACGGACTCAAAACAACTATGAAAAGAGTAATTACAAATAATATAGCATTTCCATTTATATAAATGCTCAGGGAAATCAGAACGAAGAATTACAAAAATAAGTATCCACAGCTAATGCTAAAACACCTAACTCAGAAACCAATAGCAGCGTCAAAGAGATTCTGGAGTACTTTTGCCAGCGCTGGGTATCTAATCGTATCAAAAAGTATTACTTCCAAAACCCAGGCTTCCGCCCCATTCATCTCCTTTACAAAAAGTGATTAATACCTATTTTAGAGTTAACCCATTCTTTCCTCAGCTAGCACTTATTAATCCTATCATTTCCAAAACTAGCTGCTATTCAATCTATTTCGTATGTCTTTAAAATTAAAAATTAATTTCGCAGCTGGATTTCATTGGAAAAGCAAAACTTTCTTTGTTGCAGATTAGAATTTACTCTTTAATTATCTTCTTTTTTGTAATTACAACTCATCAATAGCCATTTATTACCCAAAAACTTTGGAAATAATTGATTTTTAACGAGCTAAAGAAATTATATAGATTATAAGACAGAGGCTATAAATGGTATTCTTATTGCCATTTAAAGGGTATTTCGCTTTCAATTCTTCGATAAAGTCAGTAAAGATTCCGAAATGATTTAAGATGCAAACACTTTGATTGCACCCATTAAACCCAGCAAATCCGGCTGCTTCTTTTTCACTGCTAATTTAAAGACAAACATCATATAAGTAAAAAGACTTTGAGTTGGTAATTGATTTAGTAATTTATAATTGAATGCAGATAACGATATCAAAAAAATCTCGAACTTTATATGATAAATGCCAACCTTCCATACAAAAGTAGTACCCGATTTATACCGAAGACCAAAAAAGTTTTGGGCTGAAAAATTAAAAAAAAGCTGAAGAAAATGATCTCAAATTTAAACCAACAGCGAATGAACTCTGCTGCGAATAAAGTTTTTTCTTCAAATGCCTGCCTAATCCGAATCAGAAAAAAAACTAGTTACAAGAATAAGTTTAAGTCGGACATCCTCTCCAAGCCAATCTAAAGAAGTCCAAAAAAACCTTAAGCTAATAAGCCTATACTAAGTAAAAATTAACTACTGATCAAGCTAAGGAGCTAAGTCAGGTTATGACCATAAAGAAAATGGAGGAGAATTTGAAGAAAGTCAGTAAACAAACCTACTCATTAAAGAATAGTCAATAGTCACTAAAATCGCTTTAGAATAACTAACTTAATCTAAATACTGAAAACTGCGCCAGCCGCTAAGTAACCGTACTTTCGTCCATAACCAAACAAGGCATTGATAGTCCAAAGGTTTCTATGGTTTCTTTTTGCCGTACTGAGCCGGCGGCAAAAAGTCCCAAGAAAATTACTTTGACGGTATCACAAAAAAGCAGAAAGAATGAAGAATAAAACATTTAGATTGTGGATAACAATCGATTCTAAGGTATAAGCAGTAGCAAAAAATAGGCTCAAACCATCGTTTTACGGTAAGCCTAAGGCTCCAGGAAGAACAGCTACTATTTTAGTGACAAAAATGTGCAAAGTTCCTAATCCGAGTTTAGGATTGTCGATCCTTTCGAAGAGCTTAGGTCGATCGATACTGAGTACCTAAAGAATAAAATAGCCTTTTCTTCAGTTTAGTCGTAAAAGTAATAACATAGACACACTTAACAGTCAATTTTTTGTATCAAAGATAATAGCTCCAAGCACTTCACGAAAAAAGCATTCAAGCCGTAATTTTGTACTGAGAAATATTGCCAAGGAACAACTTTAAAAAAGTTGAGCTTTAGTGTAAGCTAATCTAGCAATTCACAGAAATCATTCACTTTTGAAAAGAATTTTTAATAAGTTTTTCATCTTTCGATTCCAGCTTTTAGCAAAGTTTCTACCTCGTAGTAAAACCTCAAAGAAGTAAAATGATTAATGATTATAATATCTTATTTCTAAGCATCAGTTATTTTGATTCAATCCTCTTTGGCTTATCCAATTTTATACATAAGAGGGCATAAAATTTATGAATCCTGTGAATAAAGCATCTAAAAGTTGGCAGCCGTGGCCAAGGTTGTTATTCGTTCAAAATGACAATAAAATTTCAATATAAAGATGATCTATTGTTGGCTGCATCCGATCTTGATGAAAAGTACGAATTTGAACTAGAGTTAGAAGCAGCTGAAATCTTGCCATTCAGCAAAGCTTTGCGCTAGAATCTGATATTAGCGTCTCTGTTTCGAATATGTATGTTCTTATTTACATTATTCCTGAAGTACTTGCCCCGAGACTATATGACAGTTTGCATCTCTAAGTTTTTGGGTGCAAAGTGCACTTGATCACCGTCGTGTATGCTTCGCTTCCCTTAGTAGCGGTTGAAATAAAGAGTAGAAGAGCCTTTTTATTTGGATGGCTTTCCGCTTTTTTGATCAGCTAAATACACTTTTGCTCTTTTGCGATGGTCCATCTGCAGCTGAGTGGGCTTATTTTATTCTCCGTTTAAATCCTAACCATTACCTAAAGATTGATTCTAGTCTTCACGGTGAGTTGAATCGATGAGTTCTCTTATCTTATATATGTTGACAGGGTCTTTCTTGATCATGGGAATATACTTCAAGTTATAGATGATATCTTCTCTGCCAGCTTTTACAGGACTGGCCTGCCAAAACTCATAGGGTTGCTTTGGGTCGTCTTCTTGGAGTTGGTTTTAGTCGGCTGACTCTTCATCCATACTTTCGTTACTGGGATAATGATTGGATTTGTATTGTTGCTGTTTATATTCTAGACTGCCTCCAACGAAGCCTCTCCACTGCTACTTGATTCGTTTCTCAGCCATTAGCTTATTGATATTTTCTTAGAGCTTAGATAGACGGTCCAAGACTATCTATTCAAACTAGTCCCCCTCTTCGGCATCCTAGTAGTTAGTTTTGAAGTTAATGTTGTGAGAAGGGTCGTATTGATAAGTGTCACTCTCATGTACTGACAGCTTGTTAAAACCTTTGAATTGATTGAAGGTTTGGAACAGCTCATCATTTCTGTTGATCGATTCGAACTAATTTGAGTATCTTTCGGTTGCAACAAGATTGAGATCCTAGGTTGATGTTGGTGGCTGTATTAAAATCTCTGGTTGTTTGTTTGGCGCATAATGATTGATGTGCTTATAAGTGTGGCTGTAGCTCCTGGTTCTCAGGTGGGAAGAAAGAGAAGTGCAGCCAAATGTTTTCTTGATCTGTATCCATGAGTAGATCAACAGATTCTGCATTTTTAGCTAGACAAAAGTTTGCAGATTGTCCACTACACTCTCAAGTTAATCTTAATTCATTTTATTATAAGATTTATCTGGGTGAGAAATCTCTACCCTCATGGCAAAATTATTTATCGTCCTGGTAATACTTCATCCATTCAAATGCTTTCTATTATTTATAATTGTAACTTATGGAATAGGGACAGCACGTTTAGTTAAATTACAGAGAAATCGATGCGCTTTAACGCGAATTCCAGCAAGTAGGGCTTATGACATTTAGATTTTGGTCGAACTAGCTGGGGATCAGTCTTTGGTTAGATTTAAACACTAATATGACCGCCTTTACAGAGCTCTCCGACGCAGCCATGATAACTAACGCATCCTTTATAACAAAATCACTTAGCTCTCCAGAGATATAGCCAACCAAACTGCTAAACTGAGGCTAGCTCTAAAGATGTCGCAGGAAGATGCTCAAGCTATCGCCTATTTGAAGCAATAGCTATAGAAAACATTCAAAGTGTTGGAACTATCTAAGGAAAGATAAGAAAGGGCAAAGCAAAAAATAGAGGGGATGAATTCGAAAATAGGTATCCTGTAAAGCAACTTGCAACAATTCCAAGCCAAGTCAGCGGGTCAGTCTAACGCAATAAACGATTTAAAGGAAAAGCGATAACAGCTAACCAGATGTAACTTTAGGCTAATATAGAAAAGGATGAGCTCAATGAATCACTAACGAAGGTAAAAGGCTAATTGTCTTAAAATTACTAAAAATTAAGAGTCGTATAAACAGAAAAGGGGAATATTCAAGGAACTTTGAAAAGCTTAGAAAAGGACATTCTGTAAATTTAAGAAAAACTCAAAAAAGACGAAGGAAGAAAGGCTAAGATTCAGGAATAATTGGATAACTTGGCCAGGCAAAGAGACACTGCTGTCGCGTAAGTCAACAAGTATGGCTAAGAACAGATCAAGTTAACCCTATCAATAAAAGAGAAGTAACTAGAAATATAAACTGCCAATGCTTAGTTACAAGAGCTCAGGAATCAGACTGAGATCAAGCAACAAGATATTAGAAAACTGAGGGAAGAGTTTATCCACAAAACTACTCTAAAGGGATAGTTAAACAGGCAAAATATCAAGATTTAAAAAGAAATTGAAAGCCTGAACAAATAATACAATGCAGCTATAGCTGAGACTGCTTCTCATGAAAAAATCATATAAAAGCTGGGTACAGATTTGAGAAAAGGCGAATAGTTACTAGAAACAGCTCTCAAAAACAATAAAATGGTCTAAAGAAGGGAATAGCAGCTCAAAAGAGAGATATTAGATAGAAATAAGCTGAATTATCAATAGAGGCAAGAAGTTGAAGACCTTTAAAAAGAAAGAAGCAACCTAGTCAGACAATTGACTGCCCTCTAAAGATAATTTAAGTCCTACAATTAAAAAGTAGCCAAAAAAGAGAAAGAAATACAAAGTTATGAGGAAAAGATTAGCGAAGGCAATGAAACCATATCAGGACTGGAAAAGACGATTGTTTAGATTCAGAAATAGAAATAGATGTATGGCAAAAAGGCAGCCCTCGCCAACACCAAATATCAACAATCTTTATAGGAGATCAAGCTGAAAGGCAACTTGATAAGTTAATACCAGAAAAAGAATATTGAGACAGAGAACAGGCTGAAGTAGCAACAAGAGTTATATGAGTCAGTGCGATCAGCGAGAAACACTTATTCTAAAAACTTATCAGAAACAGAGGATGAGATCGCAGAAACTAAGAGAAGATATAAAATAGTTAACCATCAGATCAATCAGCTAAAGGAAGAAATTGAGGCGAAATAGGTTGCCTTAGCTAAAGAGCACTTTTAGCATAAGAAAAAAGATCAATCTCTTTTGTAGTATAGCAGAGAACTGTAGAAGAAGAAAAAGTAAATGGATACCAAAAGAGAAATCATAAAAAACTTTTCCAACTAAATCTCCAAACTTCATTCAAGCATAAAGCAGCTGTAAACCTAAAGGCAGCATAAAAAAGATGAATATTAGCTTATCCTAGCTTAAAGAGATATCTTGGGTACTCAGCTAATTAGGAGAAATGATGAGTCTGCTTTGCTTTATGAAAAGATAAAGATACAGCAAACAACATTGGCTAGAGGTTAGACTGCTTTTCGTTAGAGGATGGCTGACTTAAGCTTACTTTAGTACAAAAAAGGCGACTTGAAGCGCTAGCTTAAAATTTTAATGAAAGAAAGCAGCAAGATATCTCTCTACAAAACATAAATCTTCAATCAGCAAAGCTAGCTTATAGAGTAGAAGTTAAAAGTAAAAGCTTTGTCTGAGTAGCTTTAAAATCCTCTTAATGTGCATCGCTGTAGAAATTTGGATGGTACCGATCCGGATGTGTACGAAATGAAATAAAAAATAAAAACACTGCAAAAGAGATTGATTTACAAGACCGAACAAGTCGTGGAGAAAGAAGTGCTGATTCATCAGAAAGATAAGCAAGTCTAATAAATAAGAGAGATAATGAAGAGGCAACCCGGCCTGCAAGTGGCATAGAAGCTATCGATACTGCAAAAGATGCTGGATTCTAAGACCCGCAAGATGAAAGAGCTGGCAGGAGAAATAAACATGTACCAAGCAAAGGTAAACATTGAGATATTTAGCAAAACCAATACAAATACGATATTGAACGCACTCAGAAGTAGACCCAGGAAATCAAGCGCAAGTACAACGAACAGAAGAAGAGAGAACAGATCAGCCTCGAAAACTAAAAGATATTGCAGCAAACCTGATCTATTTGATCATCACTTCTTATATTTTAATCATTTTACTTAAAACATTATGATCGGTATCGCTCGTAGTCCGCAGCTTCCAAATAAAAGTAAGTTTTCCTATGCTACAGCACAATAGTATTGCTAGCTTGTTAAGAGATCGATTGACAGAGTGAATAGTCTTTCCAAAAATAGCCCATCTCCTGTCGCTCAAACAAAGGTTCTATCGAAACCTCCAGAGATAAAAAAATCATCAACTTACCAAAGGCTAAGGTAAAGGATAAGAAGTAGAAGCAATAGCAATAGGTAAAGCGTTTAAAAGTCGAGATCTTTAAGTAGATGCCAAAAAACAAACTTGAATTCGAACAATCAAAGCTATACTTGTAAATAGGGCGAGCCTTTAGGTAGAAAAATCAGCAACTATGAGCAGCAACACCTCATTGGTAGCATGTAAAGAGAAAATGCTTAGCTTAAAGAAGCAATCAAGCAAGCTGAAGCCAAGGCAGAGAAAATGAGAGCCAAAATTGAGGAACAGAGGAATAGCCAGCATATTCAGCGAGAGATGTATGAGCAGCAAGTAAAAAAGCTAAAGTAAACCCTTGAAATGCAAATGAAAAGTCGGTCAAAGCCAGCGCAATCTGAAGAGTAGTGTAGCATAGATGAGAATGTGAACTCTGAGATATCTTAGAAACGTGTGTGAGTAGATGAGACTATGTTTGATTTGTGATTTTTCTGGGTTTGGGTGGTTTTTACAATAACAGTAATGTCACAGATAAGATAGTTTATAACAAGGTATATGATTTTCATGGTTATAAAAGTATTTTAAATGAGAGATTAGCTCCCTATAAAATACAACAACATAGTCAAGAAAAAATGCTGGCAAACGTTATTCCAAAAAGCAATTGATTATAATGAGCTTCTAGACCGTACGATCATTTCCAACCTGCCTGACCCAGAAATCGTCAACAACAAAATATAAACATCCAAGTATAATCTTCTCACTTTTATCCCTCTCAACCTTGCCTAGCAATTCACTAAGTTATCTAACAGTACTATACTATTTACAAAGTCTATTTTTTGTTTATTGGGATTTTGCAGATCATACCTGCGATTTCGTTGTCAGAGGGGAAACCAACTATATTCTTGCCTTTAACCATCGTAGTGGTCGTTTCAATGATTAAAGACTTTGTTTAGGATAGAAAGAGACATAGAAGTGATTAAAAAGAAAACTAGAGCCAGGTGGAGTTGCTCACCAATGAAGATGGTTTTGTAAGAAGATAATGGCAGGTGCTGCAAGTTGGCAACATAATAAGAGTAAATAAAGATGAATATTTTCCTTGTGATGTAATATTGCTGGATCACAGCAAGTAGCAAAAGACAGCCTTTATTTAAACCAAAAACTTAGACGGCTAAACTAATCTAAAGCTCAAGAAGACTAACTAGCACCTACAAAGAGTCAGGAGTATGTCAGAATTAGAACTATCGTCTTTAAGACTCTAATTTTCTTTCTAAAAGCCCAATCCATTTTTATCGACTTTTAACGGAAATGTGACGGTTGATGATGTAACTAGCCAAGTATTAAGAAAAAGTTTATGATAGAGAGCTCAAATGTCATTTTACGAGGTTGTTCTCTCAAAATAAGCCAGTGGGTGATTGGTCTTTGTGTATATACAGGGCATTAAACTAAAATTTTGTTGAACAGTGGTACACAAAAGATCAAATTCTCCAAACTGGAAACATTTCTCAATCAATATTTCAAATACATCTTCGCTTTTCAGCTCACAGTTACTTTTCTCAGGTATTTCGTATGATATTAAGCGCTCTTCTTTATGGTATTCTGTGTGTAATAAACCACGGCAACCAAGGATACATTATCCAAAATCCAAGTATACTTTTGAGTTCTTTGATGACCTGGGGAAGTTGGTTCATAAGTTTTTCAGGCTTTATACCCATAAGTCTACTCGTGACTGTATAAATTGTGCGATATGGGCAGGGTATGAAGCTAAACAAGGATGAGCTCTGCAGCAGCAAGGGTAATTTCACAGAAGTGCAATCAAGCAACTTGAACGAAGAATTAGGACAAATTCAATATATCATGACTGATAAGACAGGAACTTTAACACAGAACTTGATGGAGTTTAAGTGTTTGTATGTGAATGGTGAGTATTTTGGCTCCAACTAGTAACGAAAACTAAAGAAGGTTAGTTAAGAGTAAGGAACACAACGCCCTTCCTTGGCTGAGGGCAATTAGTAGGTTGAAAATGTAGCAAATGTGAACTTTAGTTTATAGTAGAAATAAAAGATAAGGGCAAAGATCACAGGAAATCTGAGCAACGGTAAAATGTTAGGATAAGCGATGCTTCATCTGGCACTCTGTCATAATGTAATAACTTAAAATAACACCTTTTCTTCCTCTTCTCCGGATGAACTAGCGCTTGTGAGTTTTGCTAAATATGTGGGATATGAGTTTGTTTAGAAAAACGATGATAGTTAGCTGATAGTTACAGAAACCATAGACAATAAGCAAAATAAATTGAGGTACAAATTACTGCATTTGTTATAGTTTAGCTCTGAAAGGAAGAGAATGAGTGTGATATTACAAAATCTCAACTCGGAGTAACAGTAGATACTATTGCTTATCAAAGGAGCAGATGAGATCATTCTTCCCAGAACCAAAATCTACGAAAAGGAGTAAGAAAAAAGTATCTAGTTGCTCAAAATGCAAGACGCCCTTTACAATTACGCATGCCAAGGCTTGAGAACCTTAGTTTTGGCCTAAAGAGTAATTGAAAAGTAAGTCTACTAAAAATGGAACGAAAGGTATAATGATGCATTGACTTTTATTGGTCCGCAGAGATATGAATAAATTGATAGACTGCAATCCTAAATAGAAAAAGGTCTTTCTCTGGTCGCAGCTACAGCTATTTAGGATAAATTGCAGAATGCTGTTAAAGAAACAATTGTATAATTGAAAAAATCAAACATAAAGGTTTGGATGTTGACTGGAGATAAAAAGTAAACTGCTATTTCGATAGCTTTTTCTTGTGGATTGATCGACAAGGATTCAGAAAGGATTACTTTAGACTGTGAGGCCGAACAAGCTAAGACTTTGCTTACTAATCTGACTTCTACGATGCATTTACTTCGCAATCGGAAAGTGACTGTTGTTTCTGGTGATTTTATTAGAAAAATAGACGAGTAGTCGAAAAAGATGATGTAAAGTATATTGGTTTAATCATAGAGTGTGATTTGCTGCAGAGTATCACCCAAAGACAAAGAATACATCACCAAAATGGTGAAGCAATGGGGAATTACTCTAGCGATCGGAGATGGTGCAAATGACGTAAATATGATTCATTGTGCAAACGTGGGCGTAGGTGTACGCGGTATCGAAGGCAGTCAAGCCACAAGAGCCGCAGATTACGTTATAACCTAATTCAAATTGCTGAAAAGGTTAGTGGTGTATCACGGTTTGAACTTTTATCATAGGAACTCGAATGTCATGCTATATACTCTCTACAAAAATATGCTCATAACTTTTCCCAATTTGCTGTATGGTCCTCTTTCGTTGGAGTCTGGAACCTACATTTACGAAATATGGATTATCCAGATATTCAACTTACTCTTTGTTTCTTTTCCTATTGTCTACTACGGTCTCTTTGATATACTCTATTCCTACAAATAGCTCAAGCAAAAGCCATAGTACTATAAGGAAGGGCAGACAAGTAGCTACTTCAATAAAAAAATACTGACCAGACTAATAATCCAAACCTTAGTGGTTTCAGCCTTCATCCTCTATACAGTGTTCTTTGCTTCCGGACTAAACCTTACAAGTAAAGGACTCATGGTTTATTAGTAATGGTCAGGAAACCTAGTAATCGCGATAGTTGTGGTAGTTTGCAATGTTCGGGTGATCTTGATGTCTCATCAGCTGAACATTATGCAGTGCTTTTTATGCTTGCTTGGGGTAGCTTTGTACTATTTATTGTACTTCTTAGTGGGAGTTGTGATTCACAGTGACTCCAAAAATACAGCTTCCCACCAGATGTCAACACCAATCTACTGGGTGCTCATCATATTCGTGTCTTTTGTGGTCGAGGGCCTTCTAGTTATGGAGAATGCAGCTAGAAGTATTCATATACTTATCAATTAGAAATAGTCGTGTTTAAGCAGGCAAGTCTTATATCTTAACTAGGATAAGATTTAGATGGCCAGAGTTTAAGCTAACATTATGGGATAGGGTCATGCTAGTCAATCGAGTAGGTAAGCTTCACAAATCAGGGGCTACGCTTTCTCTGAGGACTAACATAGGAATGACTATGAGCTGGAGTTCTCGTTGGCCAGACCCAGAAGTATGGTTCTTTGATATTATACTATTGTAAAAAGGAATAAGGTTTAGCATTAATTGTAATCACATTCTGAAGCTGTGGTTTCTTTCTTTTTTGTCCTTAATCACATTTTCAGTCATCTTTTCGGAATATTTCTTCCATTCTCTGTGTGCGTTTACTTTCTATTAGATGTTGTATTCATCAAAGTAAGGCTCCTACATTATACCTTTGACAATCAGTTTTTGTAGATTCTAAGAAAGACTGAAAAACTTTTTTTAGTCAATTGAGTATACTAAAGATTGGGTAGAGGAGCTGATAATTGATAGCTTGGCTTTCAAGGTTGAGTCGAAATATTTGGATTTTTCCTATTTTTTCTCCTTGTCGACATGCGACAGAAAACCTACGTCACCAAAGGATTACTTTTGCCACCGAAAAAATCACCTACCCTCAGCTCGCTGAAGACTATCTGGTCGTTATACTAGATTTAGTCTCCTATGAGCCGCTTTTTGCCATAGATGAACTCTTTGGAAGTGTCACTGGTTTCAGGGTAGTAAAAAGTGTTGTGGATTGAGTAGTTTTTCGTCTTGGACCGAGATTTATCTCTCGATTTGGGCTTATTCAGAGAGAAATTCTCAGGCTTTTCCTAAATGTTAAAATGCTTGATGGTTCTCTTGGCTCGGTCCAAATAGATTATTTTCAGATTGCCATCCGCAACAAAGTACAATTTCTTGACTTCCTCGTCTTGGCGAATGAGAACCTTCCCATATGGAAGGATATGCTTTTCCAGCGTAGACATAAGAGGAGTGACCATCAGCTTAGAGGTTTCCTTAAAGATTGTGGAATACATGAGGGCGTTTAGTTTTTTCTAGAAGTCATCCTCAGCCGAATTGGAAATCAGCTAACGATAGTAGGAATTCAAAATCTTAATAAGATAGCCTATGATAAGCTGAGTCTTACATTTTTCAGTGGTTTATATGGTGTGATATCTTTTGCCTTTCTTTTGGTTTTCTCCGTAGCCCTGAACTTCTCCGAAATTCGACCCTTCGTAGTGTGAAGTGAAGTTGACGATCAGTTTAGTATTGTAGCTAGTTGTCTTCTTTTCGTATTGCTTCACACACCCCTTTATTATCACATACATGTATTCGTCAGTGTCGCCTTCCTGGTATATTTTCTGGCCGGCCTCAAACTCTTCGAAACTTGAGTTATCAAAGATTTTCCAGCGCTTTTCTGAGTCAAACAATAGTTACATTTGTTGAGAATGATGAAAAATTTGTTAAAGCAGAGCATTCTTTCCAACTTATCGACATTTCTCTTTCCTGAAGGAAATTTATATTCTTCCTTTATCGTTTTAATATTTTCTAGGGACTGTATTTCCATTTTGTTGAGTATGTCGCTGACTGAGGGGATCTAAATGGGAGGGTTTTCCTTGAGCCGTTTTAGTTAGTTGGTTATCTTGTTTTTTATGGTGTCGAATTTGTTATTGTTAAAGTCGTCGAAAATTTTCTTGTAGTCTGAATACACCACTTTCTCTATTATCACTACGTTTGATTTTTTATTATCCTCCTTTTAGTTAATTTCGTCATCAAAATCGTCCTTGTCGGTGGTATTGAGCAACTTGTTTTCTTTCTGGAACTAGTGCGAAATGGTGGGAGGTTTTTGATAGGGTGCTGATTTGGCTGCTTTCTTCCTTTGCTGTAAGAATTGTTAGTAGGAGCTGGGGAGGAATACTTTATTGGCTTTTTGCTACATTATGCTATAATCAGTTGGATTATGTTAGCAAATGAAATAACAAAACAGTTAATTATATTTATTGATTTATTTTTATTATTCTTTACAAATAAAACAGGCTTTTTTCTAGCAAAAAAAGTTGGGAAAATCCAATTCCTGCCATATTTTGGCATCTCCGATGCTCGCCACAACCTCCACAAGCAGTTTGGTTTAGTTGTAGTGAAGTCTGCATGCACAAGACAAAGTTGTTGAAAATAAATGTGTAACAGTAAACATATTGGCCTGCTATGATTGCTTTGCGTGGGTATAAGAGTTGTAGATAATATTAGTAGCGGGTCTTTTGCATTCCAGTAAAAAAGCAGCAAGATGGAAAAGTGCAGGTATGGGTGTGTGTGGGGGCAGAAGTGAGATATAAGAGCTGGGGAGCAATAATTATTAATTATAATTAATAGATAATGAGTAGGCAGTCTTGGAGTATTGAGGTATGTGTCTGTTGATTTAGGAAGACGAGGCTATCATCAAACTGGTTCAGGAATGTGGCGTCGACGACTGGACTAAGATCGCGTGGAAACTCAAGGACTACCTAGGCACGGAGAGGAGGACTGGAAAGCAGTGCCGTGAGCGCTGGTACAACCACCTCAGTCCGACCGTCAATAAGCAACCCTGGACGCAATAAGAGTAGGAACTTTTATTTATCCATCATAAAAATTATGGCAATCGCTGGAAAGATATTTCAAAGCTTTTTATAGGCCGGTAGTTTTCATATTAGTCAGTACAGACAACGACATAAAAAACCACTTCTACTCAACTCTGAGAAGAAGCCTGAGGAGGCTAAACAAGATCGTGGGAGAGAAGAACAGCACGACGCAGATGCGAGAGATAAAGCCCTCGGTGCTTTCCACGATAATGAACTATATCTACGGGCAGTAGCACGCTGAAACTTAGTTGGTATAGTCGTTAAAAGGTAATATCTTTGAAATTCAGATTTACCCATCCTCATTTTTTAGTTCGCAAAGTTCAAGCCCATCAAAATCAACATCAAAAACGCCAACATCCACCTCATCCGGGAGAAGACCAACGAGATTTTCACTCTGATTGCTAGGTTCAAGTACATGTTATTCTATATAGCCAAGAGTATGAGAAAAACAAGGAGCATAGAAGATACCTTAAGAATGAGAGGAAACTTAAAAGGACTTAGTCTGCAAGGTCCAATACCATAAAGCTTTAGTCTGAAGTCAAAATATAGGAACATTTTGCACCATATGAGCACTTTTATATCAAAAGAGAAGAGGTTTCTCCACCTTAGTAAAGAGAACAATAGCGAACACAACGCCCCGCCAATGCGTAAAGAAAAGCTCACGAAAATTCACACCAGAATTAACAAAAATACAACGACAAAACTGAGTTTTCCTTACATCATGAGCATTATAACGAGCTGCATAATTAAGAACTAACCCTCATGGGGCTACTCAACCACTAGCCTTTGTCCCCCAAGGCCATGCCAAAAGAAGTCCCTCTTCATTGCCCATCCACCCATCGTAGATTTTCACTCTAGGCTGACGACATAAACGAGATGCGTTTCAATGAGCCAGAAGAGCCGAGCGAAGTCAACATGGACGAAGAAGTGCAGCCGGACTAGCCCAACCACTCAGAACCTGAACACAGCGGATAAAACGAGCATTTCCAGCTGATCGACGAGATCATCGAATCCAGTTTCAGGAGCTGACACCTGCGTGATCTAATAATATTTTCCTTATCTATGGACTGTTAGGAGTGGGTGGAGATGAACTGGAGTGGGTGGGTATTTAGAAAATGGATTTTGGCTGTGTAATTATATATTGAGAAGTTTCACAAATGTTCAAAAACACGTACCAATCGGGATTTCTGTCGATCCTGTACAGCATTGGAAGCAAACCGCTCCAGATCTGGTAGAAATAAAGTACCCATGTCTCTAGAGCTAGTTCACAACGGACACATCAAACGTCTCACTGACCAAGATATCCAATCTTCCGTCTTGTAGATCATGGGCACCAACGTCACAACTGCCTTCATCACCTCTCCCCAGAATCCAAACGAAACTCTGGGCATCAAACTGCCCTTCTTGGTCATGATCATCAAGAATGTACGTTGTTCTTTAGGCAGCTCAAAAAATATTTTACTTTCGAGGTTCAGGTGCTTGACGACAAAAACGTACGCAGGCGGTTCAGAGCTTCCAACTACCAGTCTACAACTAGAGTCAAACCTTTTATCTGTACTATGCCGATGAGACTCGACGAGGGCTGGAACCAGATTCAGTTTAACTTATCAGATTTCACCAGGAGGGCCTACGGCAGCAATTATATTGAGACTTTGAGAGTGACGATCCATGCGAATTGCCGCATCAGAAGGATTTACTTTTCGGATAGGTTGTATAGTGAGTAGGAGCTGCCTCCAGAATTCAAGCTGTTCCTGCCCATCCAAAAACAGCAGTGAAATGATGCGCTTTGTATATTATATAGATTTCGGTGATATGATCTGTCCATTGGATAACTCTGTAATATTTAAAAATTAAGAAAGTATCAGATGAGTAGCCTTAGATAGTAATGCAAGTAAAGATTGAAAGTGGCCTTCGACTCAGTAAGAATAGTTAGTAACACCCTGAACTTCATCTTGGTGGTGGATGAGCTAGGTTTGAAAGTGCTTAGCAACACCATCAAAATGATGGAGCTTATCAATTACGGTATCATCATCGTTGAGAAGTTGGAGCTCAAAAGAAAGCGATACACCAAAATAGAAGCAGTCTATTTGATAAGTCCATGGTCCTATGAAAAGCTGCTGTAGGATTTCCCAGCTGACTAACCTCCTCAATACAAGTCTGTACATGTTTTAACTCTTTCCCACATTCCTATGAGTACCATGAAAATACTCAGGGAAAACATAAATTTTGTGAAGAGAGTCAAAACCCTGAAGTAGCTGAACTTCAGCTTTACTCTGTTCAACAATAACTAAGCTAAAATTTGTAGCTATGAGCTAAATTCTTTTCAAAAGTCCTTGCAGCCTTTCCAATAAAACGAGCGCTTTCTGCTCAAAACTGTCTAGGAACTTTCCAGCATTGTAACTACTATGTCCAGTTTCTATATTGTGTAAATCTATTACCAGAAGAGTTCTTCTTCCACCATTCCTGAAAAGATAGCCTTTGGACTGAAGTAGAAGCTGGAGAATTTATTCAAGACTTATGAGACTAGTGCAGGAAAAGGTAAGCCTGTGCCCAATTATAGCAATTCTGCTCCTTTGACTACTTTTTTGATCCTTGATCGCTCTTACGATGCAGTTAGTCCACTGATTAGGGATTATCACTACGGCCCTTTGTTTTACGATGTAAAAAACATAATGAATCACAAAGTGATGAATTTCGGAAAGGACAAGAAGACCTTGACCTTGAGCGAAAACGACTAAATTTTATAAAAATACAAAAATGCGCATATTAGTTCAGCTCTTAAAGGTATTCCCTCTGATTTCCAATAGTTCAGCCAGGGCCATGTAGCTGCAAAGTTCCATAAAAACCAAGCCTAAGGAGAAGAGCTAGACCTCAATCAGCTGACTGAAGTGATGAAGAAGATGCCTCAATATATGGACATTAAAGATAGATATACTCTGCACTATTAAGCCCTTTAATAGATTCTCTAGGCTATGTAGTCAAAGCATTTAAAGGAGCAGGGATTCGTGGAACAAGCAACGATATCTTTAACCAACGATGACGGCAAAAAGTTAAAAGAGAAAGACGCTTTCTCGAACTTAGTAAGCTTACTACAAAAAACTAAAAGCGATATTTAAAAAGCAAAACTGGTGTTGATTGGGCTAATGACTTTGGAGCTGAAACCAAAAGACCAAAGTGTTCTGACTGACTTTCTTAGTAAAACTCTGTTCTAAGGCATCTAGAAAAATCTTACGAAGCTATCTGGCCCCAACGTGTATAGGTTGAACCCTAAAAAGGAAACAAAAGGCAACGAAATCTTAGATCGCCATCAATCCAAGATCTAATAAATCGTGCGAGACATTTCCAACCAAAACCATGGAGATTTGAAGTTGCTGAGGGTGGGAGCAGGCGACAAATCCTCAAAATCAGTGGTGAAGAACCAAAACGGCCTAGGGATGAAGAAGATAAAGGTCTAGAATGAGAAAAAAGATAGACCGAAGCTAGTGGTGTTTATGAATTCTGCAATGGGATACAACTAGATGAGGGCTCTTTCCGAATTCTAGAGTGTCTTCCAGATTATTTATGTGACCCACAACTTCGTCACTCCCAACCAGTATGTTTAGTTGATCAACAAGCTCGGAGTGTAGGAGGAATAGCAGTTATAGCTGTGATATTTGAAGGTCATGCTCTTACTTCTGCTTCCTTTTGTTGTACACTCTGCTCTAATAATACTGGTATTTAGCTAGTTTAAGTTCATAATACTGTTATTGAAGCCTATCTAGATTCGCAGTAGGCTGATTTGGATTTTTTTGTCTTTTGGTGCTTTTTGGATTGTATGGTTGTAAAAATTAGCTTTCATTCGATCTGATTGGTGGATATGTCGTATATTTATTGCAGAGATGTAAGGGAACATCAGGGACAAATACGATTTGCTGTAGAACTAGACGATCGGTGAGTAACTTATTGTTGATGAAGGGGCAGCTTCGCGAAGGTGATCAAGGCGCAGTAGAAAAAAACGGGCAGGATGGTGGCCGTCAAAATCATAAAAAAGTAAACTGGTCGATATCTAGGCAGAAGATGAACGAAGAAGAGGAAATTCTGCTGGAAAGAGAGATACACATCATGAAAAACATTACTCATCCCAACATCGTGGAACTTTATGATTGCTTTGAGGATCAGAAGCATATCTACCTCGTCTTGGAATACCTCTCAGGTGGCTAGCTCTATGACTAAATCGCCGAGAAAGTTGTTTATACTGAGGAAGAGGCAAGGAAAGTTATTAGTCCTATAATCGATGCGATCCGTTACCTCCATTAATGCGGGATTGTTCACCGAGACCTGAAAGTAAGCGTTTCAAAAACTTAGCCCGAGAACTGCGTTTTTTCCTCAAGAAATCAGGATCGAGTTATCAAGCTCATCGACTTTGGAGTCTCGCAGATTATCCCTAACGACACACATCTGATGTCTTCCCTGGTCGGCACACCCCTCTACATGGCTCCCGAAGTGCTGTCTGGCAAAAAGTACGACTAGTAGGTAGATTGGTGGTCAATCGGAGTCATCCTCTATGTGCTGCTCTGCGGATACCCTCCCTTCGAATCGGATAACTAGGTTGATTTAAGGAACGAGATACTGAACATAGGAGTGAAATTCGATGCAGCTGACTGGTAGAACGTGTCGGCTGAGGCTCGCGACTTGGTTAAGAAGCTGCTGACGACCGACCAGAGCAAGCGGATAAAAGTGTAATAGATAATCAACCACCCATGGATGTTGGGAAACGCGGACAACAACCATCTGACGACTGTCCAAGACAACATCAAGAAGTTCAAGAGCAAATTGCGGCAGATCAGGAACGCAATCAGGGCGGTGCGGATCATGCAGAGTCTTAAGATGGGTCATTGAACTATCATTATTATTATATTATTGGATGGTTAAGACACAGCTTATTTTGATGATATTCTTCCTCTGCTTCTTCTTAGGGGTTGAATCATGGGGTCCACCTCCTCCGCCCCCTCCACCTACTGCTTTAATTTGTTCAACTTTCTGTGCTACTAATGGCTGTTCAGCCTGGACCATGGCCGACTGCACTTCTTGCTACTCTGGATGGACATTCTCAAACTCACTAGGCACTTGCGATTTCGCCAATACCACTAATAACGCTCTCATAGACTTTTCAGACGATGCCGGAGGAGATATTTCGATGAGCATAGATCCTGGGACGGGTTGTACCTATTCTGGAAGCACCTATTACTACGGAAACTATTTAGCTAGCGACACAGTCACCGCATCACTTTCAATCGGCACCTACCTTTCTCATTATGCCTTTGACGTGTACTTTGACCTGATTTTGGTGGACGTGGGTGGAAGCAACAAATGGGACAACTCAGTCATAATGTACGTAACCTATGTGGATGCCAATGCTTCTCTGACGCAGAAGCTGAATCAAACTATCAAAGTGTCGGGTGGAACTGGTGGAGGTTCAGGAGGACCAGGTGGCGTAAACCCCATCGGCTCAACCAGCAGTCAATGCGGAGGTAGTTCCAACGACGATTACTATCGAATGGTTTACAAGACCTATACCCACAATGCCACTGGAACTCCTATCAACATCACTCTCAAAATCAATAATACCAACAATAATGCCATCTGGAATTTGAGGGAAGTCATCTATGTAGCCTACACTTGCAACATCTACTGCCTCACCTGCTACAATAAACTTATCAGCAACTGCTACTCTTGCGATGCCTCGGTAGGATACATGCTCAGCAACACTACTTGTGCCACTTCCTGCCTCACTGGCTACGGAGCCACCTCTGACCCTTCTCTTTGCGTTCTTTGTTCCAGCTACTGTTCAGCCTGCTTCGAGGTCGCTGATAACTGTACGACCTGCAAATCCGCCTCTCCTTGGACTTCCTACCTCTTCTACAACAGCAGTCTTTTCTACTATCAGTGCGTCAACCCTTGCCCTCTAGGTTACTACTCATACGTCAATGGTAGCAGCCGCACATGCGAACTGTGCGACCCCAGCTGCACTTCATGCAAGACTAACGCAACCTACTGCATGTCATGTGTGACGGGGTATGGGTTCTATAAAAACTTTTGCTACATGCCTTGCAATGTTGGGTTTTATTACACCAACGGCACTAGCAACTGCACAGTGTGCCCAGCGATCTGCCAGGTATGCTCTACGGCCACCAACTGCACAGTATGCACTACTACTTCGCCTAATGTCGCCTACCTGCTTGCCAACACCTGCTACACTACCTGTCCCTCTGGTTTTTTCGGTACTAGTAGCGCCGGCGCCAACATCTGCGCACCATGTGCCTCGACCTGCACCAGCTGCACCGCCAACCCCACTCCTTGCACCGCCTGCGTCACCGGAACCTATCTCTACGGAGGATACTGCAACGCTACTTGTCCCACAGGCTACATAGCATATGCCGGCAGCAACCAGTGCCTCAACTGCGACCAAATTTGCGTAGGACTTAGCATCAATATGTGGTTCCCCAGCACCACAAGTAACCAGCTCTACATCGATATGACATATACGCTCAATCTGGATTTCACTACTTTCAACTACCAAACCTTCCAAACCGTGGCCATAACCAACAACGACATCAACAATTTCTATGTCACCTATCAAATAACTGGCAACAACTCTTACCGCATCATCCTCAAGCCCAAAGGCTTCATCTTCCTCTACAATGAAACAGTGACTGTGACGACCTAGGAGCCTCCCAGCTCACTTGACACCTCGATCGATAAGATACCATTTAAGACCAGCAACTATCTCAAAAGTGCAACGACTAACTGGTTCCTCCTCAACTCTCCCAATCTCAGCGATCTTGAAACTTCCATCATAAACGGAATGGGCGGAGTGAATGAGGTCTATGCGAACGCCACAACTACACCTGTCTTAGCCTAAATCAAGAAGTCAGGGATCTTTGCCATGCTATTTTCAGGTGCGCATATTACTTCAACCACCATCTTCGTGAACAGCGTGCCCCCTCAGAACCAGTACGAAGGTGCCAGATTCTTCGGAATAAGTACATTCTTTGATGTGCCGGCCTGGTAGCGACCCAGCAGCCGCCCAAACAACGTGATGGGTTCATAGATGTACAACCTGACCAATAACCAGCGCAGACTATTCGATTTGCAGAGTCTGCCTTGGCGCTACCAAAGGACCGGAATGACTAGCTTCTTCATGTACGATGTGTACATCCCCATGCTGCTGATTGTGTTTGTTTGGATGCTTGGACTTGTGGGCCGCATTCTGCAGAAGCACCGCGGCTGGTTCAAAGGGTACGAGCCCAAGTTTTATACCGTTCTGCATAAAGTTCATGAGTTCTCAGTTTTGTACGTGACGACTGCGATGATATTATAGTGGATGTACTTCGACGCAGGTTCGCTATAGAGATGGATTTCGCTGTTCATCTGCATCCTCTTCACGATATACTTCGTCGGGTACCACATCTATGTTTACTATGACATGATCTGTTACCCATAGGCGATGATAGGCAACGAAAAGTATGAGAAGTACGTGACCTGCTACAGCACATTCCTGAAGAATGTCCGCTACTAAGAATATGATGTAAATGTGTTGGGATTCAGATGAAAGAGCCATGGTCGTGGCGACATTGGTTCCGGCCCTACAACTACCACCTGCTCAGCTACTACAAAAAGTTCTGCATGATAATATCTCTCCCTCTCTTCTACGACACTCCCAAGTGGGCAGCTGCCGTGCTCATCTTCCTCCAGCTCCTCTAGATAATCCGCTTTCTGCTGACCAAGCCTTACCACGCTCGCTGGCGGAACGTCTTCCGTTTCTGTCTCTAGTTCTTCCTCCTTGTGCTGTTCGTGGTGGTATTTGCCAACACCTTCATGCTTGATTTTATCACGCTCAACCCTCCCGATGTGCTGTTTTATGTGAACGTGTACTACAACCTGGGGTGGCTGGGGTTCGTGATGATCTTCGCATTTAATCTGGGCTTCATTGTGCTCATGTTTGTGGATGCTGTACAAGGTTGCAGGAAGACCAACCGGGAAATGATGGATGAGGCTCGCAGGGCCTACTTTTATGACAAGATCGTTGACTACTAGAGATAGTATGACCAGGTGCCTTTGGGACTGATGAACCGCTGGGTTAAGTTGGGCAACCTCAATGACCGCAAGCATGAAGAACTCCCCGACATCCATGTCCGGGTAGAGTACTACAAGATGGTGAGGCACAGGGAGTACTACGACATCGATGTGGTGAAGACAGTGGAGCTGTTCATGAATACGGACTTCAATTTCCACAAGGAGAACAACACCACTCCAGGCAAGATAATCAAGAAGAAGATAAAGCTGAGCAAGCAGCTAAGTTTCCAGCTCTTCAAAATAATAGATGAACTCTATACGAGCTATGCCAAGAAGGAAACGGAAGCAATTATCATCAAAACGTTTATGCCTGTGAAGCAGAAAGAATTCAAGGCTGGTGATCGGGTGCCGTTGTTGCCGGACACTATGTTCCAGAGACTGTAGCTGTAAAGTTTCACTGGAGATAAGTAACCCATCAACCTCAAACAAAAAATCAAAGGATTTCCGATTAACCCTCACGACCTTTAGTCCATCTGATGATCTCTCTCATTCCATAGATTGACCATATTCAACATGACTCTTTGAATCCTTCTAAGAGTAGTTAGTTAGTTAATTAAATCAGGACTGAGTAGTCGCTGGGCCTTCTAAGAGTATAGATGGTAGAATCAGCCATGTTATGGCACTTATATATTATTTTCCATTGAATGATGCTGTAGTGGTGGATCAGGTCACTGGTAGAGCAGGTGCAAGTAGTTTTCTTCTCTGTTGTCCAGAGACCTCCTCTTGTCTTCCTCGTCGATGTAGGCTAGGACCATATGCCTGGGATGCCAGCTGAGTACTTCCTGGGAGTTGCTG
>Ga0316217_10001199_pt1 | contig 34819 bp, 28 predicted proteins | sample 1anoAmetaG_FD_203633 | JGI IMG/M metagenome (GOLD analysis project Ga0316217, IMG submission 203633) | Freshwater microbial communities from Trout Bog Lake, Wisconsin, USA - 1anoA | ecosystem: Environmental > Aquatic > Freshwater > Lake > Hypolimnion/Profundal zone | place: USA: Wisconsin...
CGCAGCCCGCAAATGCCGCAAGCCATCGCCCCGCCCGCCCGGCGTCCCCGCCCGACCCGCACGCGATCCTCACCCTGAAATTCGGGGCAGAGGCCGACCACCAATGCGGTTGCGGCGGCGGCACGTGTCCGCGCCATTATCTCGCGCTTACCGGGCTGTTGCTGGGCGGATTCCTGGTGCTGCACCTTGCCCTCAACGCCCTGGCCCTGTGGCCGGCGACCTTTCAGGCGGCGGTCCATCGCAACCACGCACTCGGCGCGCTGCTGCCGGTGTTGGAAGTCGGATTGATTTTTCTGCCGCTGAGCATCCACGTCGCCTTCGGTGTGCGAACCCTGCGGCGCGAGCGGTTGAAATTTGGGGTCGCGAAACATCATCACGGCAGCGACCTGCGCCAGTGGTTGCAACGGCTCACCGCCGTGATCATGCTGGCGTTCATCCTGTTTCACGTCCTTACCCTGCACCGCTGGTTCGGCGGACGTTTTGATCCGGCCCACGCCTTCAGTTCGGCCTCCCAAGCCATCTGGCAGTTCTGGCACGGCCTGCCCGCCGGCCATCCGGGCAACCTGCTCTTTGCGCAATTCTATCTACTGGGCCTCGTCGCGGCGGTGTATCACCTCACCAACGGTATCGCCACCGGCACGGAAGTGTTGGGCTGGGTCAAAACGCCGGCCGCCCAAGAGCGGCTGTGGCGGACGTGTGTCGTCACCGCGCCCGCGCTGCTGCTCGCCGGTCTGGCCGCGTGGTATGCCTTTGTGGCGCGGTGATTAATCCGCACCAATGATGACGCTGGAGGCCTTGATGATGGCGTAAGCCGTCTGGCCTTTTTTGAGCTTCAGGCCGGTGGCCGATTCGGAGGTGATGCTCGAAACGATTTCAATGCCGGGGGCGATTTCCAGCGTGATGGAGCTGCTGACGGGACCTTTCTTGAGGCTGGTGATTTTTCCAGGAATAATATTGCGGGCGCTGATTTTCATAATTGTTTTTGAATTGATTAGTGCTTGGTCGTTACCTCGCCTCGAAAAAATATCTGAAGACTGACGCCTTCGCAATCCATCCGGCGGATTTTCCAGTCCTCCATTGGCTCATTGCTAAAGCTACATCTGCGTAGCTTTTCATTTCCAAAACTTCATTCGAGTAGGATTTTTTCAGTGGCGCCTTCTGGGCCAATCCCTTCCCAGCATGAGAAATGCCCTTGTTTTACTGTGGGTTTGCTTGGGTCTCAAAGAATTTTGTCAGCTTGGCATCGCAGTTGCAAAGGGAGTTGGCGGTCGGGGCGTTTTTATTTGCCCCGGAGCGACACGATCATGTCCATCACTGACATAAACCTGGCATCCAACCCGGTGCAGACGCGGCGGCTCGCGCGGCAATGGTCGCAGGCGGAACTGGCGCAACGCGCCGGCATTTCGCGCGCGGCGGTCAGCGCCATCGAAGGGGCGCGCCTCTCGCCGTCCGTCGCGACGGCGCTCGCGCTGGCGGCGGTGTTGGAGTGTTCGGTGGAGGAGTTGTTCGCGCGTAGCGGCAGCTCCAAAGTGCAAGGCTCAGCCTGGGCCTGGACGCCATGTGGCGAATCCAGCCGCTATTGGGAAGCGGAAATTGGACCGCGCCGCTGGCTCTACCCGGTCGAAGCGATGAATTTGAATCCGACCCCGCACGACGGCGTCTGGAAGAGCGCGGACGGGGTGTTGCGTGAAACGGGTTCACCGGCGGCGGCGACGCTGGTGATGGCAAGCTGCGATCCGGCGGCGGGTTTGCTGGCGGCCGAATACGCGCGGGCTTCGGGTTTTCGGCTGCTGGTTTTTCCCCGCGGCGGACGCACCGCGCTGGAACTGTTGCGGCAAAAGCTGGTTCATGTCGCGGGGTTGCATTATTCCACGGAGGCAACGCCGGACCGCAATGCCGAAACCGTGCGGACCCACATCGGCCGTGAGCACCAGCTGTTGCGAGTGGCGAAATGGGAGTCGGGCATCGCGCTGGCGCCGCATAATCATTCCCGTTCGACGGATTCCGTGGCGCGACCTTCGCTGCGCTGGGCGGCCCGCGAGCCGGGTTCGGCGGCGCGGGAATGCCTGGACGACCTGCTGGGCCAACGGCCCTTCGCGGGGCGCGAAGTCAATGGCCATGCGGCCGTGGCCGAAGCCGTGCGGGCCGGTTGGGCCGAAGCCGGCGTCTGCGTGCGGTTCTCCGCCGCCGAGGCGGGCTTGAACTTTCTGCCGGTGCGCACGGAGGCCTTGGATTTGTGTTTCCCGGCGGCCTATCAACATGACCCGCGCATTCAGGCCCTGCTGCGATGGCTGCGCGGCCGTGCCTGCCGCCAGCTCATCAGCGAACTGCCCGGCTACCACGCCCGCGAGACGGGCGAACTACTGACTCTATGAACGCAATGAAAACCACCTCGCCATTGGAAATCCGGCTGACCGAAATTGGCCGCGTCCATTCCCCGTTCAAGCAGGCCACCGGCACGCCCATCCAGCCGTATCGCGCCGGCAGCGCGCCGGGTTACATCAACTTGCGCCCGGAATTTGTGGATGGTCTGGCCGACCTCGACGGCTTTGACCGCATCTGGCTGATCTACTGGTTTCACCGGGCCTCGGCGGCCAAGATGAGCGTGATCCCGTACCGCGACACCGTGGCGCACGGACTCTTTGCCACCCGCGTCCCGGCGCGGCCCAACACCATCGGCATGTCCTGCGTGCGGCTGCTGAACATTGAGGGCAACATCCTCCGCCTGGCCGAGGTGGACATTCTGGACGACACGCCGCTGCTCGACATCAAACCCTACGTTCCACAATACGACAATTATCCCGTGCAACGCTGCGGCTGGCTGGACACGGTGCCGGACAAACCCGTCGTGGCGGATGACCGCTTTGAACGGAAAGGTTTTCAAACGTGCGCTCAGATTTCCCCGACGAACACCAACCACTCAATCACCACCACCAATTCATTATGATGAATACCAAATGCACAAAACACGTTTTAGCTTGCGCCCTTGCTGTGGGAGCGTTCCTTTCTGACCCGGCCCTGCGTGCTCAAACCTTCACCTACACCAATTGCGACTTGGTGGCCGGCTTCCGCATCATTGGCGGGGCGTCCGACTTGGTCGTTGATCTAGGGCAGGTGGCCAGTTTTGAGGGTCTCGCGCCGCGATCCGTGATTACGATCACCAACCTGACGGCCACCCAACTCGACGACGCCCTGCCCACGGTGGACGGCGTTTCCTGGTCGGTGGCGGCGGCGTTGCGCGGCAACCCCAACTATTCGTATCCGTTGCAGACCATCTGGGTGACCTCGCCACGGCCGAACATTTATACGCCGGGAAAGGTCTGGTCAGACGCATCATCCGGCACGCTGGGAGGCGCCGCCAGCCAGATTGACGGCATCGGATATGACGCTTCAGTCTATGGCAACGGCCAGCCAGCCGGGCCGGACAACACGCCCACTGGCATTCTCCTTCCTCCCGCGAGCCAATATGCCTATTCCACTTTGATGGGCAGCCATGAGAATTATGTTGGCACCTTTCAGGGCGTCGTCGAAAACACGACGCCGGAGGACTTTGACTCCGCGGGTCTGCCTTCCCGCTCGGTGCTTTATCGGCTGGAGCCGGACAACTATCCACACGCGTCCGGCAGGTTGATTGGCTTCTTCGATTTTAACACCAATGGCGTCCTGACCTTCACCGCTGGTCCCCCGCCGGAGCCGACGACCATCAGCCAAGTCAGCAAAAAACAGACGATTATCACGATTTCTTTTCCCACCGTGAACCTGGTGGGCTACCGGCTGCGCTACGCCACCAACAGCGCCGCACTGGAGACCCCGATTTCAAACTGGATCATCGGCGGCAACCTCATCGGCAACGGTGCCACGCTCTCCCTCCAGGACACCAATTCAACCGCCGCCCGCTTCTATGCTGTCGAAGCCTACTATTAACCGCCTGCCTTAGACCAAAACCATCAACCTTAGTAAAACTATGATCACCATGAAAAACATTCGTTTCGGCTTGCTGACCGCGGCGAGCTTGCTCCTGGCCGCGAACGCGCCGGCCCAAATCAACATTCACATCGCCGGTGCCGTTTCGCTGCAGGACGTCGTGTATAACACATTGGTCAGTCTTTACGGACCCAATCTCACCTCGGAGAACTTGTCCGCCCCGACCAAACCGACGACGGCCAACACCTTTACCATGACCGGACAGATGACCAATTTGTTTGGCTCACAAACGGTGAATGTTTACGTCAACTGGAGCGGTTCCGGACCGGCCATCCAGAGTTTGACCGGCAATGGGACGGTCAGCTTCTATTCCTCCGCCATTCAGGGGGTCACGAACATGGCAACAGCCAATGTGGATGTGGGCGGTTCAGTGGTGTATCAGAGCGATTATCCATATCCCACGCCCACGCTGAACGACTCGACTTACGGCGTGACCCCGACGATTTTCGCCCGTAGCCCGCAAGTGCCGGCAGCCATCACCAACCTCACTTCGCAGCAAATCCGATACATTGAAGCCAATGGCAGTGCACCGGCCTCATTCTTCACGGGCAACGCCGCTGACACGACCATCATCCATTGGATCATGCGCGACATCGGCGCCGCCCACCGCATCATCTCTGCCGATGAGGCCGGTTTCACTGGCACCGCGCTGGGCTACTACTACACCAACAGCGCCTGGGTGCTGGACACCGTCGGCCGCACTTCCTGGCCGCTCATTTTGAATATGATCACCAACTATTACGGTCCGTGCATCACTTTTCTGCCACCTAATCAAGCTGCCAATATCAATCCGACGAACGTGTTGAGCTTTAACGGCAGCACGCCGTTTAACGGCACCTTCAACACCGTCACCAACGACTACAGTCCCACCATCAATGGCAAATACACCTGCTGGGGCTTCGAACACGTGATGACCGCGCCAACCGCGAGTGCCAATGTCCTCGCTTTTGCCGCCGCCTTGGAATCGGGCGTTTCCAGCAACATGGTCACGTCTCCGTATTCGATCCCCTTGCCTCGGGCGAACGTCACGCGCAGCTCGACGGGCGGCTTGGTCTCGCCCAAATAAACTCATGCCCGGCTGCCACGAATTCGATTGCGCACTTGGGGGCGAATTATCCGCCCCCGAGTTTGTGACTAGGTTGCCCCCTTGGGTTCTGCTGGCGGCAATTACCATGGCAGGTGGCTGGGGTGTGAAGGCTGACACCAATTCCGCTCCGGATGCCATTGCGGCTCTCCGGCAACTGGTTGAGCAGCAGAACCGCAAGCTCGAGGAATTGAACGAAAAGGTCCGGGTGCTGGAGGAGCGGGAAAAACAGCGCGATGCGGCCCCGGCAGAGCAGCGGCTGCCGGCCATTGTAATTGACACCAATGGCCTGCCCTTGGGCACCCTGGCGTCCGCCGATTTCGGCGGCGGAGCCTTGAATGTTCCCAAGCCATTGCCGCAGATTTCGGCCGGCACCGACGGGTTCACGTTCCGTTCCGCCGACACGAATTTTGTGCTGGCAATGCACGGGCTGTTGCAGGCGGATTCCCGGAGTTTTTTCAAAGACAATCCCCTGACACAAGGCGACGACGGTTTTATCTTACGGCGGGCGCGGCCGATTTTGGCCGGCACGCTGTTCCAGGACTACGATTTCTTGCTGGCGCCGGACTTTGGCTATGCCTCATTCTTGCTCTACGATGCCAGCATCACCTGTCGTTTTGCGCCCTGGTTCCAGTTGACCGCCGGTAAATTCAAGGGCCCGGTCGGATTGGAACAATTGCAGACCGACGCCGCGGCGCCGCTGAACGAACGTTCGCTGGCTTCCGATCTGGTTCCGCTGCGCGAGGTGGGCGTCCAACTTTCCGGGAAGCTGGGTGACGGCGCGGTCATGTGGGCGGCGGGAATGTACGATGAAGACGGCGATAATCGCCTGCCTGCGAACACCCCGTTTAACGACGACCTGGTGTTTGGAGGCCGTTTATTTTTCCAACCTTTCATAGATTACCCGGCCAATTGGTTGCAAGGACTGGGCTTTGGCGTTGGCGCCACTTACAGCGATGTGACCACCAACAGCGCGGCTCTGCCGGCGACGCTGGGCGGCACGTTGCCGGGCTACTTAACCACCGGCCAGCAACAGTTCTTCGCTTACAATCCACTCCTCGGCCCGGTGGCGGCCAATGGACAGCATTCGCGCGTGTCACCGGAGGGGTATTATTATGCCGGCCCATTTGGCGTTCAGGGCGAGTACATTTTCGATCAACAGGAGGTTCTCAATGAGTTCACCTCGCGCAGTGCCCGGCTGTGTGATGACGCGTGGCAAGTGACCGGGCAATGGGTATTGACCGGCGAGCGCGCCTCGTTCAACGCCCTCACGCCAGCGCATCCATTCGACTTGCACGCCGGGCAGTGGGGCGCCTGGCAACTGGTGGCGCGCTGCTCCGAATTGGACATTGACAGAAAAACGTTCAACGGCTTCGCCAATCCGGCAACCTCGGCGCAAAACGCCATCGCGTGGTCCGTGGGCTTGAACTGGTGGCTGAATGCCAACGTGCGCTGGATGGTGAGCTTTTCACACACCACGTTCCACGGCGGCGGGGGAGTCAATGATTCCATTCCCAGTTATACCACGGCGCCGGCCACGGTGACGCAGCAGGATGAGAGTGTCCTGTTCACCAGAATCCAAATTGCTTTCTGATGTGGCGGCAGCGCGATCAACCGGCGAACGTACGCGACCGGCAAAAACTGGCGCGGCGGTTGCGTTGCGGGACATTGCTGATGATCGCCGCGCTTGAAATGACCGTGCATGCTGAAATTTCCATGACTCAAACCTATCAGGTCAGCGGCTATGAACTTCGGGGCAACACGGTGTTGCAGCCGGAAGTCGCGAGCAACGTCTTGACCAGCGCCGTCGGGTCGGCGGTGCCCTTGAGCCGGATTTGCCAGACGCTGGCCGTGTTGCGCCGGGCCTACCAGAAACGCGGCTATGTTAATGTCCGCGTGGCGTTGCCGGAGCAGCGACTCTCCGGCGGCCTGGTTTTGGTGGATGTGGTTGAAGGTGATTTGTCCGCCAACGCCATTTCGATTCCGCCGACGGCGCCCAACACGCCCCCGCCGATGCAATTTGCCGTCCGCCAGTTTGAAATCACCGGCAACACGCTGCTGCCCCCGGCGGACATCGAAGAGATTCTCCAGCCCGCCACCGGCCCCGCCGTGACGCTGGAAGACATTCGCAAAGCCGCGACCAGCCTGCTGCGAGCCTATCGCGAGCGCGGCTACGCCACCGTCGCCGTGAGCTTGCCGTCGCAGCGGTTGACCAACGCCACCGTAAGGCTTGCCGTCACCGAAGGAACACTGGCCAGAGTGCAGGTCGTTGGCAACCGGCACTTCAGTTCCAAAAACATCCTGCGCGCCTTTCCGGACCTCAAGACCAACACGCTCCTCAATAGCATCATTTTTCAGCGCGAACTGGATGCGGCCAATGAGAATCGCGACCGCCAGATTTATCCCACACTGGGCCCCGGCCCGGAAGCCGGCACGAGCGCGCTGATCTTGCGCGTCAATGACCGTGTGCCGCTGCACGCGCATCTGGAGACGGACAATTATGCGACGCCCGGCACACCGGATTTGCGGGTCAACTTCGCGGCGCAATACAATAATTTCTGGCAAAGCGACCAGCAGGCCGGCCTCGCCTATTCCTTTGCGCCGCAGGAATTCAAAACCATAGACAACACGCCGAACTTTGGCCTGAATCAGCCGCTGATCTCGTCCTACAGTGCCTTTTATCGCATTCCCTTTCCATCCAGTGGCATGCTGGGCGACCAGATCGCCGCCTCGCCCCAATTTGGCTATCAGGAAGCCACGCACCAATTCCTGCTGCCGCCCGCACAGGCGGAAGCCGAGTTGACCTTATACGCAAGCGCGTCGGCCAGCGACACCGGCGTCAAATGGGGCGAGCCTTCGACCGTGACGCGCACCTCGCTGCTTTCCATTGTTTCGCAGGATTCAGAACAAAGCCAGGCGAACAACGAGGACGTCGGCGGCCAATTTCGGTTTCCGCTGGTCAGCGGGCAGCATTCGCGCCTGACTGGGTTTGTCGGCGTGGATTTCAAACAACTCGCAATGGCCGGCGACAGTACGAACAATTTTTTCATCACCACTACCACCACCAACCAGTATGGGGCGCAGACCAGCCGATCCGTCGCTTCGAAGGGTCAGCCCGCCACGAGCGCCCGGGTGAATTATTTTCCAGTCAACGGCGGCCTGGATTTTTCGGAAACCGACGGGCGTGGCTCCACGTCGGCCAACCTGGCGCTGTCTGGAAACTTCAGCGGCAATGCCACCAATTTTGCCCGGCTGGCTTATTCCAGCCAGGCCCCATCCCTGTTTGGCAAGGCCGCCCTGACCGCCAGCCGGTTGGAAATGGTGCCCGCTGGCTGCTCGCTGTTGGTCCGCGTCAACGGCCAGGCGGCCACGGGCGCGCTCATCAGCGGCGAGCAGCTCGCGCTGGGTGGTGTCAACAGCGTGCGCGGCTATGACGAAGGCGACCAATATGGCGACTGCGGCTGGGCCGGCAGCCTCGAATTGCGTTCGCCGTATTTGGCGACCCAGGCGGCGGTGATCTCCGGTTTCGTTCCTGCCTGGTTGCGGGCCAGCGTGTTTACCGACTGCGGCCAGCGCATTTTCCTCGAACCGGCCGGCGGCGCCCATTCGAGCCTCTGGCTCTGGGGTGCGGGCTGTGGACTTTCCGCCAACGTTAACAACCATCTGGACGCGCGCGTGGGCGTCGCGTGGCCGTTTCTCTCAACCCCCAACACGACGCGTGATGACCTTCATGCGTATTTTTCCATCGGAGGCCAGTTTTGAAAATTAAATCTTCCCTTTCACTTTCCGCGACCATCACCTCTTTGCTGTTGCTGGTGTCGGGGCGGCGCGGGCTTGCCAATCCCACGGGCATGACGGTCGCCAGCGGTGCCGCGACTGCGGCCACGAGCGGCTCGACGCTGACCATTACCGCTGCCAACAATACCTGGATTGACTGGCAGAGCTTCGACATCGCCAACACCGAATCCACGATTTTTCAACAGCCGTCGAGCAGTTCGATTGTCTGGAATTCCATCGGCGGCAACAGCGTGTCGCAGATTTACGGCAGCTTGCAAGCCAACGGCGTGGTCGTGCTGATGAATCCGGCGGGCTTTTATTTCGGCCCGAATTCGTTTGTGAAAGCCGCCGGCATGGTGGTTTCCACAGCCGCCGGCGGCCCGGTTGAATCCAGCAACGCCGCGGGCTGGCAGTTCACCGGGCCGCCGCCCGCGGCGAGCATCATCAATTATGGACGCATCAGCGCGGACGCCGGTGGTTTTGTCTTTTTGCTGGGTGCGAGCATTGACAATCAAGGCAGCCTCGCCGCCCCGGCGGGCAACATTGGCTTGTGCGCGGGCCAGACCGTACTGCTCTCGCAACGGGCCGACGGCCGTGGCTTGAGCGCGCAGGTGACGCTGCCAACCGGCTCGATCAACAATTCCGGCCAGCTTGTCGCCGACGCCGGCACGATTCTGGCCAGCGCGCAAGTGGTGAATCAAAACGGACTCGTCGAGGCCAATTCGGTTCAGTCGGTCGGCGGCATCATCGAACTGGATGCGTCCAGTTCACTGACGCTCGGCGCGAATTCGCTCATTACCGCCAACGGCGACAATTCAGCATCCGGCAGTGGCGGAGGACAAATCATGCTCCAAACCGCACAAACTTATTCCGATGTCGCCGGTTCCCGCATCGAATTCACGGGGGGCGCCAATGGGGGCGACGGCGGGCGGGTTTTGATTTACGCGGCGCATTCCGCAGTCAAATCCCGGCTGGTCGGCACCGCCCAGCCCGGCGGCAACGCCGGCAGCGAATACTTTTATCCGCGCGCGGCCAATCTCACGCTCAACGCTGGCTCGCTCGCGCCGTTTGACGGATTTTCTTCCGTCTTGTTTCAAGCGTCGGGCAACCTCACCCTGGCCAGCGGCACGGCTTGGGATTTGGCTGCCAACGCCGGTGGGATTTTGCAGCTGGAAGCCGGCGGCAACGTCACGCTCAGCGGCGGCTCCAGCATTCTCGCCGAAAACGGCTGGGCGGTGACGCTGGAAGCGGGCCTGAATTTTTCGAGCGGCCAGGCGAATCCCGGCACCGGCTCGATCTTGTTTTCCGGCACGGCGGGATTGCAAAGCGGCAACGGCGCCCTCACGCTCTTGGCGGGCAACAACATCACAGTCAATAGTGGTTATGTGCGGACCATCAACGGGGGCGACATTTCAGCCACTGCGCTGGCCGGCGGCATCAACACCGGAAACAACGCGAACGGCTACGATTTTCTCCCCTCCAGTCCCGCGGGAGCGAGTTATGTTTATGTGGTGGATTCCAATCTGGGCGGGATCAGCACCGCCGACGGGGGCAACGTCAACCTCACCGCCGGCACGGACATTACCAGCTATTTGCCCGTCGCGGGCGGCGTCCAGACCGATGCCGGCACCGGCTGTTTCGGCCCCGCGCCGGGGAATCTGACCCTGACCGCCGGGCAAAATGTCACCGGCCACTACGTCGTGGCTGACGGCACCGGCACCATCAGTGCCGGGAACAACGCCGGCACGACCACAGAATCCCTGGCCTTAAGCCTGATTGACGGGGGGTGGAGCGTTACGGCGGGCAATGATATCTTACTCCAAGAAGTGCGCAACCCGAACGGCGTTTTCAACGATTTCGGCCCGGCCTCGGCCAGCACGCGAAATTATTTTGACTATGCCCCAAGTGATTATGTGATTCTAAATGCTGGCAACGGCGTGGACCTCTTGGGCACCGCCCTGCCCCGCTACACCGACTCGTTCGATGCCAACATTCCCTGTATTTATCCACCGACACTCGAAATAACCGCTGGGGCCGGCGGGGTGACGCTGGGCAATGATGTCATTCTGTTCCCCTCCCCCCAAGGCTGGCTGGACATTACCACCACCGACGGCGGCGGATTGACCAGCACCAAACCCGGCTCCGACTTCGCGCAACTCATCTTGTCCGACAGCGGTAACGACCAGTATTTGCAGGCGGGGGATTTCGGCATCTACGACCACGCGACCACGCCAGTGCATCTCAATGACGATCGTACGGTGGAATTGAACATTTCCGGCGACATGCAGGGAGTTTACCTTGCTTCAGCGGAACCAGCGGATGTCAACGTGGGCGGCAACATGATCAACTGCCGCTTCGACGGCCAAAACCTGCATTCCGGCGATGTGACTTCCATCGACGTCGCCGGGGCCATCGAAAATCGCAGTGATTTTACCAGCGTCATCCTCGGCGCCGCGCCGGATTTTGCCGCGCTGGCCAGCACCTATCCGCCGTTGACCGGCGACGTGGCGAACCTCGGCAGCCTGTTTTATTACGATGCCGCTTCCGGGACGCTCACGTTTCAGGGCCGCATGACCACCGACGAATATCAGGCCCTGCTGAACCTGACCGTGCAGGAATATGATGTGAACGGCCAGCCGGTTTATAATTCCAGCGGCGATCCCGTGGCCATCCCTGCCCAGTTTATCAGCCCCTCGGTGCTGCTGGCGCTCTTCAACGCCAGTCAGAATATCCCGAGCGACCCTGACAGTGGCTTCCGCCTGGGAGGCGGGGGTGCGTTCAACGTCACCGCCGGCAGTCTGGATTTGGGCGCCACCGCCGGCCTGGTCTCGGAAGGCCCGGCGGAAAATGCCGCGCTGGCCAATTATTTTACCCGCGGCGCAAACATCAATGTCTCAGTCGCCGGCGGCCTGAATATGTTTTCCACCACGATTTCCTGCCTCAACGGCGGAAATATTTCGGTCGCGGCCGGCGGGAATGTTACCTTGGGTTCGACTGACTTCACTGACAGCGACGGAATCGCACGGGGCATTTTCAGCACCTGCGGCGGCAACGTCTCGGTCGTTGCCGGCGGTGATATAGATATTGATGGCTCGCGGATAGCGGCCTACGATGGCGGCAATGTCACGGTCGAATCGCTGCATGGCGATGTCAACGTCGGTGCTGGCGGTCAGGGATCGGCGGCAGTGGAGGAGTTTTACGTCAATCCCTCTGCGAGACAGATTTCGTCCTACAACGTGACCATTCCGGGCTGCGGCATTCTGGCCACCACGTTTCCCGTGTCGCTCGACCCGTCATTTCCCACTTCCCGAAACACGGTCGGAAACATTTTGGTGGAAACGCCGCAAGGCGACATCACGTCCACCTCGGCGGGGATTGTGCAAATCCCGCTTAACGGCAGCAGCGCGGAATCCGGCAGCGTCACGCTCATCGCTGGAACCCAAGCCGTAGATGGCAGCGGCTTCTATCTCGGGAATATCAATGTGACCGGCGGGGGCGTGATCGGTGCGAATGTGATCCTGAAAGCCACGGGCAACATAAAAGGCTCGATCGTCGCGCGCAATAATCTGGACATTTCCGCGCTGCTGAACGTGTCCGTTGCGGCTTTTGCCGGGGGCGATGCCACGGTGAACGCCGGTGCCACGGTCTCCGGCACGCTGATCGGATTGGACGGCATCAACGTCACCGGCGGCACGATTGAAGCGGCGTTGCTTTCGGACAATATCACCGCTAGCGGCAATATCACCACTTCGCAGATTGGCTTTGCCCCGATTACGGTCGCCAACGCCGCAAGTCAAAGCGAGTCGGCCGACTCCATCTCGAAAGCCAATGCGGCGTTTGGCGACTCCAGCGGCGACCAAGACGAACGCGGCAAAGGCAAAGGCAAAGGCGGCAAACCTCAACTCCAATCCAGCGGGCGTGTCACCGTGCTGCCGCCCTGAACCACTTATGAACCCGCTTCCATTTCATCCCCTCCTCGCCTCCGGCGCGTTGCAATTCGCGTTTGAACGCGCCACCACCGAAGGCAAAGTAACCATCGCTGCACTGGTCATGCTTTCTCTCTTTAGCTGGACTGTCATCGTCACCAAAACCCGCCAGCTTTATCTGGCGGTGAAATGGACGAGAAAATTCATGGCCGCCTACGAGGCTGCGGGCAACCCACTGGAATTCCCGCGGGTGGACCGGCGCTTTGACGGCGTGCCGGCCTTTCAGATCTATCGCCGCAGCGCGAACGAAGTGGAGCGCCTCTTGAAAATTGCGCCGGCCGCAAATGAACCGGGCCGCATGAGTGCCCCGGCTTTCGAGGCGGTCAAAGCGGCCTTGGAAGAATCGGCGGGCGCGGAAGCCATTGCGCTGGAACGCGGCATGATTGTGCTGTCCACGGCCGTGGCTGGCGGTCCGTTCATTGGTTTGCTCGGCACAGTATGGGGCGTCATGGAAACGTTTGCTGGCATCGCCCACGCCAATGCGGCCACGTTGACGGCGATGGCTCCCGGTGTGGCCGGCGCGCTGATTGCCACGGTGGTCGGCCTGCTCGTGGCCATCCCCGCGATGTTTGCCTACAATTTCATGGTTACCACCATTCGCAACCTCACGCAGGAACTGGATGCGTTTGCCACCCGCTACGCCGCGCAGGTCAGCCTGTTGTACGTGGAGCGCGCCACTGCCGCATGAAAAAATGTTCCCGCTGCGCCCATCGCTCGCTGGCCGCGTTGAACATCACGCCGCTGCTCGATCTGGCGTTTGTGCTGCTGGTGATTTTCATCATCACCACCACGCCGGCGGTGAACGACTTGGACGTCAGGCTGCCGGTAGCCGCGCCGCATCCCAAGGATCCCCCGCGCAAAGCCAATTTCATCACGCTCAAGGCGGACGGCTCCCTGTGGCTGAACCAGCGCGCGGTGGATTTGCCCGGGCTGCAAGGGATGCTGGCCGGCTTGCGCGTGGCCGATCCCGATTTGAACGTCATCGTGCGCGGCGACGCCCAAATGCCTTACTCGCGGATTCGCCCGGTCTTGGCGGCCTGCCAGCAGGCCAACGTGTTGAAAGTGGACCTGGCCACGGAAGTTGCGGCGCCATGACCCCCATGCCGCCCAGCCAGTCAGAACCGCCGCGCCGCCGCTCTTTCAACAGCGGGCTGCTGGTTTCGCTGGTGTTCCATATCGTGGTCATCGGCCTGCTTGCATGGTTCGCGGCGCGTGAGGGGATGTTGGGGCAGCCGCTGAAACAAATCACCGTGCGCTTGCTGCCTCCACCCGCGCCGGACCAACCTCCGCCTCCCGAAAAGCCAAAGCCGGAACCGCCCAAGGAATTGTCCGCGCCGGTGGCCCAACCCGCGCCGCCGAAAACTTCCCTCCCGGTGCCCGCGCCGATTCCAACGCCCCTCCCGGAACCGAGCGCGCCGGCGCCGGCGCCGGCGCCGGCGGAAATGCCTGCCCTGGCTTTTAATGGCGGCCAAACGGTTCAGACCGAAACGGATCCGGCGGCGCTTTATCGCAGTTACCTGGAATTCAGCCTGCGCTCGCGCTGGAACCGGCCGACGGACATGGCCGACGAACGATTCATGGCTGAAATCGAAGTGGCGGTGGACGCGGCCGGGCGCATCAGCAATCCGCGCTGGAAACGCAAGAGCCCCAACCCGCGCTGGGACGCCTCGGTGATGGACGCCATCGCTCAGACTCCACGGCTGGATCGTCCGCCGCCCGCCGGTTTTCCTCTGCGGGTGACCGTGCGCTTCGACGTTATTCAGGCGTCCGAATGGAACCTCCCCTGACGCCATGAAAACTGCACTGCGCTCCCATCACACGACGCTGGCGGAACTGAATATCACGCCGCTCCTCGACTTGGCGTTTGTGCTGCTGGTCATTTTCATCATCACCACGCCGCAGTTAATGAACAACCTTGAACTTGCTTTGCCGTCGGGAAAAACCGATTCGCCCAAAACTGTCGAACCGGCGCACCTTCGCGTTGCGGGCGATAACCGGCTTCAACTGGAGGGCCGCAGTCTTACTCTCGCGGAGTGCAAAACCGAACTCGCCCGGCGCAAAGCAGTCCAACCAGAACTCACGGTCATTGTGGAAGGCGCCGACACCGCCAAGTATCAGGCCGTGGTGGCCGTTTTGGAACTGCTTCAGCAGTTGGCAATTTCCCAAGTCGGGCTGGCGACGACGGCAACCAGAACCGCAAGCGATTCCTGGCCTTCCCCCTGAACTATATCACTCGGCATCTCAAGGTTTGTAGCGGTCGGATCAAGCTCGCGTTTACTGCACGAGGATCAATCCGCCAGGCACAGTTTCACGTCAACCATTGTCGTTCTTTGGACGGGTTGGATAAATGCAAACATGTGGCGCGGCGATTTTGCCCGCAGCGCCGGTCATTTATTGTCCTTTTCCAAACCGCGATTCGACTAAGCAAATGCTGTTCCAATCCTCGGAACCTAGAATTGACTGATGAAAGCCACACTGGTGCTATAAACCTATGTAGTTTGAAAAGTACTTGGCACGCACCTTGCGATGGTCAACGCGTGAGCAAGTTGTTGGATGAATGTCTGCCCGGGTGTCTGGGTTTTGAGGCGCATGGACACGGCCCGGCGGCAGCGCCGGGCAGTTGCCGGGTTGTGGCCAACGCGCGGCTACTGAATATCAAGCCCTACGTTCCGCAGTACGCAATTATCCCGTGCAACGCTGCGGCTGGCTGGACACGGTGCCGGACAAACCCGTCGTGGCGGATGACCGCTTTGAACGCCGGGACGATTCCATCCCGGCCTAAATCTTTCCGACTCCAATGAACAAACCAAACACACAATGAAACCACACTCAGCTGTTAAACAAATGAACAGGAAAGTCCTTGGCCTGTCGCTGGCCTGTGCGGCCTCCCAAGTCACCGCCCAGAGCACCTACACGATCAACAACACCGTCGCCGATGCGTTTCTCTCGGGCGCCAATCCGACCTTGAATTACGGTGCGGCGGGCACTTTGGCCATCGCGCCGGCCGCGTCGGCGAAAGGCGCATTTGACAGCGTGATCATGTTCAGCACCGCCAGCGCCGTCAGTCAGTTCAATTCGACCTACGGCGTCGGCGATTGGACCATCACCGGCGTGACGTTGTCGCTGGCCAGCAACTTCGGCATCCAAGGCGAGCAGCCTTCCAGCACCCTGTTCAACACCATCAACACGGGCAGTTTCGGCATTGACTGGCTGTCAAACAACAGTTGGGTGGAAGGCACGGGCGGCGGCACCGGCACCAGCGGCTATCCCAACAACAGCCTGGTCACGTTCGACTCGATTCCCGCGCTGGTGTCCGGCACGGTGGATTCGCTTGGCAATTACACCTACACGCCGCCGGGCAACAACAACGACGGCTATCTCAATTACACCTTGCCACTCGACGCCAACCTCGTGTCCGGCGCGGCGGGGGGCGGCGACGTTTCCCTGTATTTTTACGCGGCGGACAACCAAGTCAGTTACCTGTTTAACTCGCGCAGCTATTCCACCGGCCATCCGGAACTGACCCTGACGGTGGAACCCACTCCTGAGCCGGCCTCGACCGGGCTGCTGGCAGCCTCGCTGGGCGGCTTCCTGCTCTGGCGCTGGCGGACGGCGAAAAAATGAACCGTTATCCGGCCATCGCCTTTGCCATGGCGTTGCTGTGCCTTGGCGCAGCCGCCAAGGCGCAGGTCACCAATCCGGTCGCGGATGATGCGGACGCGTTTCTCGCCACCGGTTCGATGAACAACCCGGCGGGGACCGACTTGACGGGGGAAAATTTTGGCGCCGCTGGCACGCTGGTGGTGGCTTCCGCGGCTTCCGGGAAGGGAGCCTTTCAAAGCGTTCTGAAATTCAACCTCTCCAATGCGGTTGGCCTGTTCAACACCAATTATGGCGCGGGCAACTGGACCATCACGGGCGTTTCGCTCGTTTTGACCAGCAACTACGGCACCGACGGTGTGCAGCCAAACAACGGGATCTTCCCCAGGATCAGCGGCGGCCGGTTTGTCATCGAATGGCTGGCGGATGACAACTGGGTGGAAGGCACCGGCACGCCCAATTTGCCAACTGCGGATGGCGTGACTTGCGATGCGCTGCCCGGCCTGCTTTCCGGCGCGAGCGAGATCCTCGGCACCAACCTCTACACGCCGCCGGGCAACAACGTCCCGGTTACGTATCCGTTACCCCTCACGACGAATCTGGTGGGGGATGTGTCGGCCGGCGGCGACGTCACATTTTTGTTCTATGCGGCGGATGATCAGATTGGATACCTGTTTAACTCCGTCAATTACGGCCACGGCAATGAACCGCTGATGCAAGTTGTCGTCGCGCCGCTGCGGCCCGTTCTCGCCGGTGCATTCACCGCTGGCGGCTTTCAATTGACGGGCGTTGCCAGCGACAATGCGACGTACCAAATCCAGGCCAGCACCAACCTGGCGGCGGCGAACTGGCTGACGATTGGAAAGGCTACCGCCGATGGTCGTGGCAATATTCTGTTTGAAGATTTCAGCGCCACCAACGCGCGGCGTTTTTATCGGTTGAGCCAATGAACGCGCGAACCACCAAGTCGCTGCAACCGCCTACGGGGAGTCCCGCCGCCACGGCTGCCTTTACGCTGATTGAACTGCTGGTGACGGCGGCCATCATCGCCATTTTGGCGGCGCTGTTGTTGCCGGTGCTGGCGCGTGCCAAGGATAAAGCCCGTGCCACGCAATGCCGCGGCAATCTGCGCCAGTGGGGGCTCGCCTGCTGGATGTATGCCGAGGACAATGGCGATTTTTTGCCGCGGCGCGGGCAGGGTGTCCAGACGCTCGCGTTGATTACCCGGCCCGACGACTGGTTCAACGCGCTGCCGATCTACTTTGGCCTGCCCTCCTACCAGGAACTGGTCGCGGCAGGCAAAAAACCCGAGCCGGGCGGCCAAAGTGTATTCATTTGTCCGGACGCGGTTGACCCCGGCGCGACCAATTTCCTGGCCTACGGCATGAACATGAATCTTTCCACCTGGAACCTGCCCTTGCCCACCAAATACACCGACGTCGTCCAGCCTTCCGTCGTCGTGACGCTCGCCGACGCACCCGGTCCGTATGCCTCCACCTATCCCAGCACCCAACCTTACAGCGTCATCGCCCGTCATGCCGGCCGGGCGAACCTGCTCTTTCTCGGCGGCGCGGTGCGGTCGTATAGCGGAAGCTACGTGGGATGCGGGGTGGGTGATCCCGGGCGGGACGACGTACGCTGGCTCACCGGCACCGCCAGTGACGCGCTGGCACGTAATTACTGATTTATGAAGTCGAGGATCGCTTTGATGATTTTGGCCGTGCTGGCGCTGACGCTGGCCGTCCATTGGCACACGCTCGCAAAAAATGCCGCGCGGCATCACGTGGTTCGCTGCGCGGTTATCGGCGGCATGACCATGACTGGATTGTGGCCGGAAATTTCAAAGCTGTTTGAGGCGCAAACCGGCTATCGCGTCGAAGTAATTGCCACCGGCGAGCGGCCCCTGCTCGACAAGGCCATCCGCGGCGGCAAGGTGGACTTGCTCACCATGCACTCCGGCGACATCACCACCGACATTGTGGCCGACGGCGTCGGCGTGAATATGCAGCCTTGGACGCGCAACGAGTTGGTGATTGTGGGGCCGACCAACGATCCGGCGGGCCTTCGCGGCCTGACCAACGGTCCCGAGGCCTTGCGGCGAATTGCCGCCGCCCAAGCCAACTTCGTGGATTTTCAAGGCATCGGCAGCCGCGAGCTGACGCATACGCTCTGGCGTCTGGCCGGCACCGAGCCGAAGGGCAATTGGGTCATCAAGGATGACACCGCTATTTCCAAGTGGAACGTGCTGCAATTCTGCCGATCCCATCACGCTTACGTCGTGGTGGGGTACATCCCTGCATTGACCGGGAAAATGCAAAACGACGGCATGGAAATCCTGGTCAAGAACGACCCCGTCATGCGCCGGCCTTACATCGTCATGGAGGCCAATCCAAAAATCTTCCCGGCCGCGAATTTTGCCGGCGCGCAGGCATTCGAGGCATTCCTGCTCTCGCCCAAAGTGCAGAATTTGCTGCTCACTTTTGGCCGCGACGCGGCCGGCAATCATCCGTTGTTTTTCCCTGTCAACGCCGCCAAATTGTGACCAATATGAAAATAAAACACGTGCTCGCCTCCCTGTTCGCCGGCGCGGCAATTCTATTTGCCGCGCCAAGCGGAATCCACGCGGCCGACGTCTCCGTCTTTGCCGCCGCGAGCTTGACGGATGCGCTCAAGCAAATCGCCGCCGATTATGAAAAAGCGTCCGGCGACAAAATCATTTTCAATTTCGCCGCCTCCGGCACGCTGGCGCGGCAGATCGAAGCCGGCGCGCCGGCGGATGTTTTCTTCGCCGCCGACGAAACCAAGGCCGACGCGCTGGAAAAAAAAGGCCTGCTCGTCAGCGGCACGCGGAAAAGCCCGTTGGGCAATTCACTCGTCATCGTCACTTCGGCGGAGGCCGCCGCGGTTCACTCGCCGGCCGACCTGACCAACGCCGCCATCCAGCACCTCGCGCTCGGCGAAGTGCAAACGGTTCCCTGCGGAACTTACGCCAAAGCCTACCTTGAAAAAACATCACTTTGGCCGGCCGTGGAAGCCAAGGTCGTCCCGTGCGAAAGTGTCCGCGCCGTGCTGGCCGCCGTGGCATCCGGCAACGTGGACGCCGGCTTTGTCTATAAAACCGATGCGGCCATTTCCAAGAAAGTGAAAGTCGCCTATGAAGTGCCGGCCGCGGAGACGCCGGGGATTTCCTATCCGCTCGCGCTGCTGAAAGACGCGCCGCAGCCGGACGCGGCGAAAAAGTTCATCGCCTATCTGGATTCAGCCGCCGCCACGACTGTGTTCAAACAATTTGGCTTTATTGTGCTCTCTTCCGCCCCGGCCAAATGAGCGGCGCGGAATGGCAACTGGTCGGCTTCTCGCTGCGGATGGCCTTGGCCAGCCTGCTGCTGGTTTTTCCGGTTGGGCTCGCGCTGGCCTGGTGCCTGGCGCGCAAACACTGGCCCGGCAAGGCATTGGTGGAAACCGTTGTGTCGCTGCCGCTGGTGCTGCCGCCGGTCGTCACGGGCCTGGTGCTGCTCCAGCTGTTCGGACGCCGTGGGCCGGTGGGAAGCTGGCTGCACCATACCTTCAACCTCGAGGTGGTTTTCACCTGGCGCGCGGTGGTGGTGGCACTGGCCACCATGTCCCTGCCGCTGTTTGTGCGCGCGGCGCGGACGGCGTTCGAGGAGGTGGACGTGAAGTTTGAGCAGCTTGCGCGCACACTGGGCGCGGGCGAGTGGCGCGTGTTTTTCACCATCACGCTGCCGCTGGCCAAACGCGGCGTGCTGGCCGGAACCCTGCTCGCGTTTGCGCGCGCCCTCGGCGAATTCGGCGCGACGATCATGGTGGCGGGCAACCTTCCCGGCCGGACGACCACCCTGCCGGTGGCGATTTATCAGGCGGTGGAAAACGGGGAGGATGCGCACGCCTGGCTGCTGGCGGGCGTGTCGGCAATCATCGCCTTTGCGGCCGTGTTCGTGAGCGAACAGCTCTTGCGGCGAAGCAAATGAACAACGCCTTTCTCACCGCGACGTTTCGCAAACGCTTTCCCGGCGGTCCGGAAATCGTCGCGGATGCCTTGCAGGTCGGCGGTGGCATCACCGTGTTGTTTGGCGCCTCGGGTTCGGGCAAGACGACCCTGCTGCGCTGCCTCGCCGGATTGGAAATTCCCGACGAAGGCGAAATCACATTTGCCGGGGAGATTTGGTTTGGCCAGCGCGGCCTGCGGAACCGGAAACCCGGGGCGACGCTGTTGCCGGCGCGTCTGCGCGGAGTCGGCTTTGTGCCGCAGGATTATGCGCTATTCCCACACTTGACCGTCGCGGGCAATGTCGGTTACGGCTTGCAAGCCTTGCCCGCCGCTGAATCCGCGGCGCGCGTGCTTGAAACCCTGCGCTGGCTCGGCCTAACCGGGCTGGAACACCGGCGGCCCGGCGAGTTGTCCGGCGGCCAGCAGCAGCGGGTGGCACTGGCCCGCGCGGTCGTGCGCCGTCCCAAACTGTTGCTGCTCGATGAACCGCTCGCCGCGCTGGACACGCCGACGCGGCTGCGGCTGCGGGGCGAATTGCGGCAGTTGCTCCGGGGACTCGGCCTTCCGACCCTCCTGGTGACGCACGACCGGTTTGAAGCGCTCGCGCTGGGCGACCAGATGGTGGTGATGGCCGAGGGCCGCATCCAGCAATCCGGCCCGGTGACCGAGGTGTTTAACCGGCCGGCCAATCTGGCGGTGGCGCACATCGCCGGCACGGAAACCGTCCTGCCCGCCAGCGTGGTGAAGGTGGTGGACGGCATCGTGACCGTGGCCGTGGGCGACGTGAAACTGGTGGCCGTGGCTCCGGATTTTCCCGCACACGCCACCGCCGCCCATGTGTGCATCCGGGCCGATGATGTGATCTTGGTCGCGGATGTGCTCCCACCCGCCAGCGCCCGCAACCGGTTCTCGGCCACGGTGGTGGCGGTGGAGCGCGACGGCCCGCTGCTGCGGGTGGAACTCGACTGCGGCTTTCTGCTCAAGGCGCTGCTGACACCGCAGGCCGCCGCCGAAATGGAATTGCAGCCGCGCGCCGCCGTGGGCGTGCTGATCAAGGCCCCGCACATCCATCTCATTCCACGCTGACCGATATGAATTTCAGCGCCCGCGCCTACGACCACATCTGGAAGTTGGTAATATGCGACTGTACGGGACTGCCGTCACGACATTGCCATGGCCCGGCAGCCGAAGCGAAGCGCGGGCAATCGGTGCGTCGGGTAGTCGGGCAGTGGAACTCCCGGCGCGATTTATTTCGGCTCCGGGTTGCGCCGGGACAGCGGTTTCGGTTGGCGCAGTTTTGTATAGACCCACCCCTCCAAGGGCCGCAACGGCCGCAACCGCCGGTACAACCACGGCCAGTAAATCAATCGCACCTCGCCGGGCGGCGGCTTTGCGTGGTTTCAAAACGGGTCCATGCCAACACGCAAAACCACCGCAGCGCCGCAGCGGTTGAACGGTTTGGCCTACGGCAGAACCAGCCGGTAGAACTGCGCGCCGGTGGCGGAGACGGGCACGACGGCTTCATTCAAATTGTTAGTCTGAACGATGGTCGCCGGGACGGTTACCCGGTCCGCAGGGTTCGGATTCGTCAGATTGGTCTGGGTTTGCAAAGTGTAGCCGAGGATGGATTCCGGCCAGGAGAGGACGGGGGTGCCGCTGGCGCCGGCAGCGACAGCCGCGTTCACGGCGCTGCGCAACGAACCGGGTCCGCCATCCACGGCATTGGTCACCATCCAGGTGGCTGCGGTGCGGTTTGCGGCTGCGATGCCGCCATGCATTGTGGCCAACAACCGGGTTTTCACATTCATAGCGGTTTTACTCTTCCCGAAACGCTGGCTCGAGAAAGTTCATTTTGATCTTCAATTGTCCGCGGCCTTCAGCGTTCAGTCGGTCGGTCCCGGGCAAAGACTCGCCGGGTTGTATCCAAAGCCGCTAATACGGTCAAAAAGTTTTTGTCAGGTTAATATTTCGCTTCGCCGCCCCCCCCGTGAGGCTTTGAAATGGGGCAAGGCGTTGTTGAAACGAATCAATTATCTGATTTAGCCAAGCGCAACACAATATATGTGGATTGACGGGATGCGAAATGGCATGAGAGAATGTACCCATGGTATCCCGCGCGCCAACATGGTCTTGGCGGGAGCTCTTTGCCGTCAATGCGAAGATGTTCCGGGGCAGGAGGTTTTTGGCGGTTTCGCCGGGTTATTTCCGATCGCCTTCACCATAACCGAACCATTCTATGAAAACCAAACTCCAACCGTTCTTCTGTTTTGTCACGGCGCTGGCCACGTTGGCGGCGGTCAACGCTCGGTTTTCAACGGCCTGCGCCCAGGGCACGGCGTTCACCTACCAAGGCCGCTTGAACAGCGGCACCAACCCCGTCACCGGCAGCTATGACCTGGCCTTCTCGGTGTACAGCGCCGGCGCCGGCGGCGGCAGCCTCGCCGGGCCGGTCACCAACACCGCCGTACCCGTGACCAACGGCCTGTTTGCGACGGCCATTGATTTCGGCGCGGGCGTGTTCACCGGCGGCAGCAACTGGTTGAGCATCGCCGTGCGCACCAATGGCGGCGGCGCCTTCACCGCCTTGACCCCCCGCCTGTTGCTGACGCCCACGCCTTATGCCATATACGCGGAAGGCGCCGCCGCTGCCGGTTTGAACGGCACGATTCCTGCCGCCGACTTTAGCGGCACCTATGGCGGGTCGGTGAGTCTGACCAATGCGAACAACAGTTTCACGGGGAACGGCGGCGGATTGACCAGCGTAAACGCCAGCCTGCTCGGCGGATTGGGCGCGACTAATTTCTGGCAGACTGCGGGCAATGCCGGCACGGCGCCGGGGGTCAATTATATTGGTACCAGCGATAATGAGCCGTTGCAACTGCGGGCAAATAACACGACTGGTTTACAGCTTCAATACACCTCCGCAGGTTCGTTTTTAAGCTCCCAGAGTGGTATCAACCTTGTCGGAGGCTATTGGGGCAACACCATCTCCAATGGCGTGGTGGGTGGCACCATTGCCGGCGGCGGCGACCTTGCCAAACTCGGTGTCAACGGCTACAGTTACCCCAATGTGGTAAGCGGCAGTTTTGGCACTGTCGGTGGTGGTCTGGCCAATACGGCTGGAATTTATGGCACGGTGCCGGGCGGGTTTGACAATCTCGCCACGGGCCAGGGCAGTTTTGCCGCCGGACAACTCGCGCTGGCCACCAACGCCGGAGCCTTTGTCTGGAGTGACGGTTCACAAACGTTCAGCAGCGCGGTGCCCAATAGTTTCAATGTCTTGGCCACGGGCGGTTTCAATCTGGATGCCGGCAGCGCGACCGTGACGATCACCGGCAATTTGAATCTGGCCAGTCCCACCATCATTGAAGCCGGCGGCCGCCCGCTGTTCGTGGCGGATGCCCAGCAAAATTTCTTCGCCGGTAGTGGCGCCGCCAATACCTTTTATACGGGGATTTACAACACGGGCATCGGTGACGGTGCCTTTAACTCCCTTTCGAGCGGCTCTTACAACACGGCGGTCGGCTATCAGGCGCTTTATGACCTCCAGTCCGGGGCCAATAACTCGGCCTTCGGCGCCGTGGCCATGGCTTACAACTCCACGGGCACCAACAACACGGCCAGCGGAGCTTACGCGCTGTCCGATGCTGCCAACAGCTGGTATGTGACGGGCGGCGGCAACACGGCGGACGGAGCCTGGTCCTTGGGCAACGACGGGACCGGCTATAACAACACCGCCGGCGGGTATCAGTCACTGCTCAACAACTCTTCCGGCTACGACAATGTGGGGATTGGGGTTAACTCGTTTTACGACAATGCAACTGGCTGGCAGAACACGGCCGTCGGCACCTATGCGTTTCAAAGCCTGACCGCTGGCAACGGCAACGTGGGACTGGGTTACAACGCCGGCGCCAACCTCAACGCGGGCACCAACAACATCTATATTGGCAATGCCGGCCATACCAGTGAGAACGGCATGACCCGAATTGGCCTGGATGGCACCCAGACGGACACCTACCTGGCCGGCAACAGCCATGTCAACGGCCTGAGCGTGGACAAAAACGGCAACAACACCAGCGGCACCCTGGGCGCCAATGCGCTTGTTTTTGGCGGCGACTTGGGTGGCATCGGCGAGGGCATCTGCTCCAAACGCGGCGGACCCGATGATCTGGAGTTTTACACCGGTTGGGGCAATCGCATGACCATTCTCAATGGCGGCAACGTGGGCCTCGGCACCACCAGTCCCTCGCAAGCACTGGAAGTGAAAGGCAATTACGTGCTCATAGACGGCGGTGCGGCCGGCAATGGGAACGGCCTGATAGATGCCTACATCGGCGGCGACGGTTCCGGCAGCGACGTGCAAATCGGCAGCATGAATGCCAACATTACCGCCGTTGGGTTTTGGAATCACAGCGCTGGCGCCTGGATGAGCGTCTCGTGCAGTTCCCTCACCATCGAAGGCGGCTCGGATCTGGCCGAACCGTTTCCCATCTCCCAGGCCGCCCAGCCAGTAGCCGAGGGCGACGTGGTGGTGATTGACGAGGCCCGTCCGGGCCAGTTGAAGCTGACCGACCAGCCTTACGACACCCGGGTGGCGGGCGTAATCAGCGGGGCCAACGGCATCCATCCCGGCATCCAAATGCACCAGCAGGGTTTGCTCGCCGGCGGCAAAAATGTGGCGCTCACCGGGCGGGTTTATGTGCAGGCGGACACTTCCAACGGGGCCATCAAACCGGGCGATCTGCTGACCACTTCCAGCATCCCGGGCCACGCAATGAAAGTAAGCGATCACGTCCGGGCACAAGGCGCGATTCTGGGCAAGGCCATGACCTCGTTGAACACAGGTGAAGGCTTGGTGCTCGTGCTCGTTACCTTGCAATGACGGAGGAATAAATAATGAAAACCGTGTTTTGTCCTTTGATCTTCTGCCTGTCGCTGCTCCTCCTCCCGGCCGGTTTATTGCGGGCGGCGGACCGGCGGGTTTTGCCTTCGCGCGCGGCGGAAGTCGCCGCGCGGCTGCCCCTGGTGACTTGGCTGCCGGCCACCAATCGCCTCCAACTGGCCATCGGCCTGCCCTTGCGGAATCAGGACACGCTCACCAACTTGATTCCTAAACTGTACGCCCCCGGCAATACCAATTTTCACCGCTATCTCACCCCCGCGCAGTTTGCGGAGCAGTTCGGTCCGGTGGACACTGACTACCAGACGGTTCTAAATTTCGTTAAATCCCACCATTGCGAAGCGGTTCAGGAATACGGCAACCACGCGCTGGTGGATATCGCCGGGACTGTGGCCGACATCCAGAACATGTTTCAGGTCAGTTTGGGGTATTACCGCCATCCGACCGAAGACCGGATGTTTTTTGCGCCGGCCGGCACGCCCACCATTGAATCCGGCGTGCCCATCAGCTATGTGGTCGGGCTGGACAACTACTCGAAGCCGCAGCCAAATGCGCGGGAGGTACAGGGCCGGAGTCGCAATCCCCAGCCCGGCGCGTACAACGGTTCCGGCACCAACAATCTTTATCTCGCTGCGGATCTCCGCAACGCTTATGTGCCTGGGGTTCCTCTTGAGGGCGCGGGCCAGGTCGTGGGCCTGGTCGAGTATGTTGGTTACACGCCTGGGGATGTGGTCGAATATGAATCCCTTGCGGGCCTGGTCAACCCACCGCCGGTGCTGCCCATCGTCCTGGCCGGGGCTCCCGGTGTGCCCTGCACCAATTGCGGCTCCTTTAATCTCGAAGTCGCCCTGGACATAGACATGGTCCTCGCCATGGCGCCCAAATTGGATGAGGTGCTGGTGGTGGAGGGCACCTCGGATGTGGACGTCATGAACGAGCTGGCGACGCTGGTGAACAGCAGCACTGGCAAACCTTTGGTCAACCAGATCAGCTCCTCGTGGACCCTGAGCATAGACGCCGAGTGCATACCGCGGCTCTGGCAGATGGCGGCGCAGGGGCAGACGTTCTTCCTGTGTTCATTCGATGCCGGCGCCCCGACCAGCGGGATCCAAAGCTCCGTCACCGACCAGAATTACCTGACCATGGTGGGAGGCACCGAGTTGTCCATGAATGGTGTTGGCGCCTCCTGGCAAAGCGAGGTGGTCTGGGGTCCGCCCTACACGGGAACCAATGGCGGCAGCACCGGCTACATCGAGACCGGGCTGCCCATTCCCAACTACCAAAAAGAGGTCAACACCACCGCCAATGGCGGCTCCAGCACCTATCGCAATGTTCCCGATGTGGCCATGTGCGCCGACTGGATCGAGATCGTGGACACGGTCACCTACTCCAACCGGACGGCCCGGACTGGCAATATTACCGGCGCGGCGGGCACCAGCGCGGCCGCACCGCTGTGGGCGGCCTTCACCGCCCTGGTCAATGAACAGGCGGGCAACGTTCCCCCCATCGGCTTTTTGAATCCCGCCCTCTATGACCTTGCGCAAAGCCCGTTCTACACCAATTATTTTCACGACGTCATCAGCGGCGCCAACACCAACAACAACAGCCCCAACCTGTTCTTCGCGGGCCCCGGTTACGACAACTGCACCGGCTTGGGGACCCCGAAGGGCCAGGCGATGATCAACGCACTGGCCGGCTATGCCGGACCCATCTGGGTGAATTTCTCCGGTGCCTGCCCGGGCAACGGCTCCTACACCAATCCCTTTTGCACGCTCGATGCGGCCACCAATGCCGTTCCCATCGGCGGCAACATTTGGATCATCGGCCCGAACTCCAGCAGTCAAACTCCAACCATCGCCAAACCCATGATTCTCCGCGCCTACAACGGCGCCGTCACCCTTGGCCATTGAACCTGTCAGCGGCTGGACGACGAGCGGCTATTCCGGCAGCACCGCCAGCAGTCCAAACCGCATCACCCTCACGCCGCTGACGGGTAACTTGTTCTTCCGCCTGGCCCATCCTCGAACTCCGACCGTGTTTTATTTCGGTTCCGGGTTGCGCCGGGACAGCGGTTTCGGTTGGCGCAGTTTTGTATAGACCCACCCCTCCAAGGGCCGCAACGGCCGCAACAGCCGGTACAACCACGGCCAGTAAATCAACCGCACCCGCCACACGGACAGGAACATGGTCAGCGACTGGCGGAACAAGGATGACGTCACCTTGGATCCGACGACATCAGTCCATTCGATCGGCACCTCCAGCACGCGGAAGCCCGCATGTTTCAAGGCCACCAGCAGATTGACATCGAAGGCCAGGTCGGCGATGCGCAGATTCGAGTGGATTTTTTCCACGGCGGCCCGGTGCATGAGTTTGCACGGGCATTGGGTGTCTTTGATGTGCAGCCAGAACAGCAGTTCGACGATTAAATGGAAACACCGGCTGATCACCCGCCGGAAAGTCGGCTGGGCCTTGAGCAGCACGCTTCCCGGCAGCCAGCGGGAGCCGATCACACAATCCGCCGCCTCCAGACTGGGCAGCAACTTCAGCACTGCCGCCGGACCCGTCGCGCCGTCGGCATCCACGAAGCCGATGATTTCGGCGGTGGCCGCCAGTTTCAGCCCTTCGATCAGCGCGCCGCCCTTGCCGATGGGGCCGGGAAAATTCAGCCACCGGATGGCCGGGAATTCCGCCGCCACCCGCTGGACCACGCCCAGCGTGTTGTCGCGGCAGCCGTTGAGCACCACCACCAGTTGAAACGGTCCGGAATACCGGTCCCGGAAAAAAGTGGCATACTCGCGCAGCACTGGTTCAATGCGCGCTTCTTCGTTGTAAGCCGGGATTAAGAGGAGCAGGCTTCGGTCGGGCACGGCGGTTCAATACCAGAAAACCGGTCCGCAAGCAATCGCAGGATGCGGGCCTGGTTTCCATCGCGCCGCCCCAAACCACGCCGGCGCCGACGGGGGACCCACAAATGCCATCAGTTTACCGTCGCCAAACGGACTCCTTTTGATTAGCTTATGTCTTATGTCGAAACTTTTTCTCGGACTGGATTCCAGCACTCAGAGCTTGAGCGCCGTGGTCGTTGACCTCGACACGCGCAAGGTGACCTATGAAAAGTCATTGAACTTCGACGAGGCTCTGCCCGAATTCAAGACCCGGAACGGGGTCCTGCCCAACCGCGATCCGCTCGTCAAACACAGTTCGCCGCGGCTTTGGGCCGCCGCGCTGGACCGCCTGTTCGCGCAAATGAAAAAGGACGGGGTGCCGCTGGGTAAAATCCTCGCCGTCAGCGGCAGCGGCCAGCAGCACGGCTCCGTTTATCTTAACGACAAAGCCACGGCGGCGCTCGCCGGCCTGGATCCTAAAAAATCGCTCGACGACAACCTCGAGGGCATCTTCGCGCGCAAAACGGCGCCCATCTGGATGGATTCCTCGACCGCGAAGGAATGCACGGAAATTCGCAAGAAGCTCGGCGGCATTAAGTTCACCGCCTCGCGCACCGGGTCGGATACCTTCGAGCGGTTCACCGGCCCGCAGATTCGCAAATTCGCCAAGACCGAACCCAAGGCCTATGCCCAGACGGCGCATATCGCGCTGGTCAGTTCCTACATGGCCTCGCTCCTGGCCGGTAAAATCGCGCCCATTGATTTTGGCGACGGCGCCGGCATGAATTTGATGGACATCCGTCGCAAGAATTGGAATCACGACGCCCTCAAGGCCACCGCGCCGGGCCTGGCCGGCAAACTGCCGCCGCTCACTCCCTCGGGCGCCGTCATCGGCCCGGTTAGCCCGTATTTCACCCAGAAATTCGGCTTGAATCCCGAAGCCGTTGCCACTGTCTGGACCGGCGACAATCCGGCCAGCGTCGTGGGCTTGGGCCTCATCAAACCCGGCCAGGTGGCCATCAGCCTGGGGACCAGCGACACCTTTTTTGGCACCATGGACAAATGCCAGACGGACGAAAGCGGCGAAGGCCACGTCTTCGGCTCGCCGGCCGGCGGTTACATGACGCTCATTTGTTTCAAGAACGGTTCGCTCGCCCGCGAAAAAATCCGCGAGCAGTTCAAGATCCCCGACTGGAAGAAATTTGGCGAACTGGTGGCCCAGACGCCGCCCGGCAATAACGGCGGGATTCTGCTGCCGTGGTTCGAGGCCGAGATCGTTCCCCGGGTCAACCAGCCCGGCGTCCACCGGTTTGGCTTGGACGAACGGGATGCCGCCGCCAACTGCCGCGCCATTTTTGAGGCGCAAATGCTATCCATGCGGCTGCACTCGCAATGGATGCAGGTCGCGCCGGAGAAGATTTTCGTGACCGGCGGAGCCTCCAACGACAAAACGTTGTTGCAGGTTCTGGCCGATGTCATGAACTGCCGCGTGCTGCGCATCGAGGTTTCCAAGAGCGCGGCGCTAGGCGCGGCCTTGCAAGCGGCTCACGGCTGGCTGGAAGCGGCCGGCGAAAAGCCGAAATGGGAAAAGCTGGTGGCAGGTTTCACCGCACCGGTGCCTGGCAGTGAAATTGTGCCGGACAAACAGGCCGTGAAGGTTTACGACAAAATGTTGCAAAAGTACGCCGAGTGCGAATACGAGGCGATGTAATCCGGCCCGGGCCGGATTCGGTCATCGGAGTTGTCGCGTGGAAAAACATTGGAACCGCTTGCAGGCGCTGGCGTTGGCAGAAGTTGAAGCCACGCTTGCCGAACTGCCCCCGCCCCTCCGGGAGCCGGCCGGCAACCTGCCCGTCACCTTCGAACCCAAGCCCAACGCCGGGTTGCAAGCCGATGGCATCGCCGCAGACACCCTCGGCCTGTTCACCGGGGCCGAATTTGCCGATCCCGGGATCGAACCGCTGCCGCCCCAAATCATCCTGTTTCTCGACAATCTCTGGGACTTTGCCGAAGGCGACGAGGCCACCTTTTGCGACGAAGTCCACACGACGTTCCTGCACGAGTTGGGCCACTTTCTGGGCTTGGACGAAGGCGACTTGACGGAGCGGGGATTGGATTGAGAGCCGAGGCTTGGCCGCCTGCGTCACGATGATCATCGCCGGACTGGCCGGGGCGCCGGCAAACGGGCGATACCGATAGCGCCAGCTCTGAAATTCCGCACGCGGGTGTGCGACAACAAGCTTCTGCCCGGTCCAAAGCTTGAATGGGCGACCTCTCTGGCGGAGCGCGACTGGGTCGGAGCCAGTCGCAGCGCGGCCAGCCAGAAGATCTATCGAGCAGATCAAACCCATTGAATGGCGAAGGTGACTGGCTTTCAGTCGTGCCCAAACACCCCTAATTAAGAAATTTTGCCTTGCTTATCCATGACGCAGGTCTGAAGCTGCAGCCTCATGCGCGAAGCGCGGCCAAAACCCCCGCCAAACCCGTAACCGGGGAACGGCGCTTGTAAGCGCCATTCCCCGTGGCGGAGCATCACCAAAACCCGCAACCCAAACCCATTCGACGTCTTCATGAAAACGAAACCCGCGCAGAAATTTGCCGTCCTCCTGCTCCTGATTACCGCGGCGCTGTGGCCGCCCGCCACCAGCCGGGCCGGCGGCGCGGCCTTGGGCGGCCTGGCTTATATCAAGGGCGCCAATATGCCGTGGATTGACGGCGCTTACTACAACGACATCGCCGTCAACCCGCATTATCCGAGCTGGGGCTCCGCGTATAGTTCGACCGACATGAACAATGATCTGGCGGACTTGCACCGCATGGGCGTCACGGTGGTGCGCTTCTGGGTCAACACCGATGATCAAGGCTGCACGCTGGATGCCAACGGGGCGGTGACGGGCGTGACGGCTTTGTTCTGGACCAATATGGACAATATCGTGTCACTGGCCGGCAGCAACGGCCTCAGCTTGTATCTGACCCTGAATGAAGGCCGGGCGGACTGGCTGACCAGCCCTGCCATGGCCAACGCGTACAAGACCAACTGCCTGATACCGCTGGTTCAAAGGTACAAAGGCAACAGCCGGGTTTTCGGCCTGGATCTGATGAACGAAATTGACGCCTGGGTGGCGGACCCACATTTCGGCAATCCATGGATTTCGAGCGGCGCCACGTGGGCCCAGGCCCAGGCGTATATCACCAATCTGGCGGCGGCGGTTCACAGCGCCGATTCCACCCGGTTGGTCAGTTGTTCGCAGGTTTATCATGGCTGGACCAATCTGCCCTCCTGGAAGGGGCTGGGGCTGGATTTCTATGATTTCCATTATTATGCGGATAGTATCGCCTTGCCCGCCGTGGCGAGCCTGAACGTGGACAAGCCGGTCTATGTGGGCGAATGCGGCCAGGCCAACGCCGACCTGGCTTGGAGCGATGCCCTGCAAAGCGCCTGTGAACTGGAAGCGCTCAACAGCGGTTACAGCGGCGGCTACGCCGGGGTGAGCATCTGGGCGTATGCGTTGCCCGACTGGCAGACGCAGGATTACATCCAATATGCCATGCTCAACACGAACGGCTCGTGGCGGACGGTCTGTTACTCGATGCAAAATTGGAGCACCTCGGTCGTGCCGACCATTGCTTCCTTTGCGCCGGTCAGCGGGCCGGTGGGAATGCCCGTGGTCATCGCCGGCACGGATTTCACAGGCGCGTCGGCAGTGGCTTTCAATGGCACCGCCGCGGCTTTCACGGTGAATTCGGCCACGCAGATTACCGCCACCGTGCCCGCCGGCGCGTCAGCCGGGCCCATCACCGTGACGACGGCGAACGGACCTGTCACGAGCACCGCGGTTTTCACTCCGGTGGCCAACCTGGTGATTTACGACGACAACCTCGGTCTGGAGAACGGATTTGCCGACTGGAGTTGGGCCACGGTCAATGATTACAGCACGTCGCCGGTTTTTTCGGGGAGTTATTCCATCAGCGTTACCGGCACCAACTACACCGCGCTTTGGTTGGAAAACGCCGGTTTCAGCACTTCCAACTATGTGAGTCTGAGTTTTTGGATCAATGGCGGCGCGGCGGGGGCGTCGGGAGTGCAGGTGTTGGGGGTGGTGGGCACTGCGTCCCAAGGCACCACCAACCTGCCCACGCTGGCGGCCAATGCCTGGCAGCAGTTCAACCTCCCGCTGAGCGCGCTGGGCGTGGCGGACATCGCCGATTGCACCGGGTTCTGGTTTGAGCCAAACGCCGGCCCCACCACTACCACCTTTTACGTGGCGGCCGTGCAACTGATTGTGCCTGTGCCCACGCGACTTTCGCCCGTATCGGCCAAACCTGCGGCGGGGAAATTTGTGATGCAGCTCGCCGGACAATCCGGCCAGACTTACCGGATCGAAACCTCGACCAACCTGGTCAACTGGACCGTGGTTTCAACCAACAGTTTGACGACCACCACGACCAATATTACCAACTCGGTTATCAGCGGATCGAACCGGCAGTTTTGGCGGGCGGATTGACCGAGCGATTGAATTCCCCCGCCGGCCTCAGTCCGCCGGGGTTTCTTTGGACTGAGGAGCGGAACCGAAGCTGATTTCGCCTTTGATCTCGGCAAAGACCAGCACCCCGGCACCGGTTTGCACGGTGCTTTGCACCTGCACCTCGACTTGCTGGCCGACCTGCGCCTTGCCGTTGTTCACGATCACCATGGTGCCATCCGGCAGGTAGCCGATGCCCTGCCCTTTATCGCGGCCTTCGCGGACGAGCTTGAGATTCAAAGTGTCACCCGGCACCATCACGGCCTTCATGAGCAGGGCCACCTCGCGCAGATTCACGGTCACCACGTTTTGCAGGGCCGCCACCTTGGCGAGATTGGAATCGCTGGTGTAGAGTTTGGCGTTGAGATTGCGCGCCAGGCGCACCAGCTTGGCGTCCACGTTCTTTTCCTCGGGAAAATCGCCATCGTGGATGCGGACCTCCATCTTGGTGTTTTGGCGCAGGCGGTTGAGCATTTCAAAGCCGCGCCGGCCGCGCGAGCGCTTGACGTCGTCCGCCGAGTCGGCGATCTGTTGCAATTCCAGCAGCACGAACCGCGGCACCACAATCAAGCCCTCGATCAGGTGCGTTTCAATCAGGTCGGCGATGCGGCCGTCAATGATCACGCTGGTGTCCAGCAAGAGGAGGTTGTCGGGTTTGTTTTGCGGGGAAAACCGCACGTACGGAATGATGAGCGAGAAATCCTCCTTGTTGCTGCGCATGGCCAGCATGATGCCGATGTAGCCGAAGCTCAGGAACAGGCACAGGCGGATGAGCCAGCGGACATCGCTTTCGGCATTGGCGAACAAGCCGGAGTGATCCACCAGAAAGGCCACCAGCGAGCCGAGCAACAGGCCGAAGGTGGTGGCCGAAAAAGCCCGGAGCGAAAAGCCCTTGAGCATTTCATCTATCGCCACCAGCAGGCCGCCGAAGCCAAAGCCGATCATCATGCCCAAAGTGCCGTTATGATCGTTGGTGATGAAGATCGGTCCCTGGCTGATCGCGAAGCCGGCGATGATGCAGAGGCCGAGAAAGAGGATGCGGATGGGCCAGAGTTGTTTCATTGGCGAAGGGGCGGGGATTCCAGTTTGAAGGGGTGAACCGAATTGGTGGCGGGCGGGGAGGCCACCGGGTGGGACCACAGGAAATGCCACAGACCGTATCGGTTCAGATTGCTGCTGGCGAAGGCCAGATTGGCCGCCAGATCCTGGATGTTGGTGGTGACTTGGGGATTTTGCAGCAGCGCGCCGGCCAGACCCTTGCCGGCCTGGACTTCGGTCATCACTTGTTTGGCCTGGCTGGTCAGGTCCTGGATGTTCTTGGTGGCGGCGGTCAGATTGAGGCCATTGGTGGCCAGCAAATTGGTGGCCGAATCGCCCAAGACCGTAAGCTGGGCCGAGAACAACACCAGGTTGCTGACCGCGGTGTTGACCTGCGCGCGGTTGGTGCCCACCAGGTCGTGCAGATCGTCCATGGTGGCCAAGGCCTGTTCAGTGGCCACGCGCAAGTTGGTGACGGCGGAGCCGAAATTGGCCAGGACGGTCGCGTTGAGCAACTGGCTGCGCAGGTCCGAAACCGAGGCGTCGAGCTTCTTGGCGGTGTCATCCAGACGCTGGATGAAGCCGGCCGCGCCGCGCGCCACCTCCTGCAGATTGAAGGGCGCCTCGCAGGTCACATCCTGGCCATTGGTGAGCAGCGGCGGGGAGTTGGCCGTGGGCACCACCGAGACGAATTGGTCCCCCAGAAACCCGTTGGCCTCGATGACAAAGCGGGCATCGTGATAGATCAGGTTGTCCTTGTAGATTTCCAGGGTGACGGCGACGTTGGTGCCGCCGGGGTCCAAGTCAATCTTCTTGACGCTGCCGACGGGCACGCCGGCCAGCAACACGCCCGCGCGCTCCTTGAGCCCGCCGACATTGGCGGTGTGCAGCTTCAACAAATACGTGCCGCGAAATACGCTGGAGCTTTTGCTGAACTGGATCAGCAACGCCGCCAGCAGGGCCAGTCCGATGAATACGAACAGGCCCACCTTGGATTCTAATCGGGATTTATCCATGTTTATAGCTCAGTTTC
>Ga0316217_10001200_pt1 | contig 34811 bp, 30 predicted proteins | sample 1anoAmetaG_FD_203633 | JGI IMG/M metagenome (GOLD analysis project Ga0316217, IMG submission 203633) | Freshwater microbial communities from Trout Bog Lake, Wisconsin, USA - 1anoA | ecosystem: Environmental > Aquatic > Freshwater > Lake > Hypolimnion/Profundal zone | place: USA: Wisconsin...
CGGGTCATGCCCATGAGGGTGTCGAAGTCGGTGGCGCCGTAGATCATGAAGATGAGGAAGAAGCCGATCATGAAGCCGAAGTCGCCGATGCGGTTGGTGACGAACGCCTTCTTGCCGGCGATGGCCGCGTACTCCCGGTCGAAGTAGAAGCCGATCAGCAGGTAGCTGCACAGGCCGACCCCTTCCCAGCCCAGGAACATGATGACCATGTTGGCGCCCAGGACCAGGTTGAGCATGGAGAAGACGAACAGGTTCAGATAGGCCATGAACCGGTAGTATTCGCCGTTCTTGCGCTCGTCGGCCATGTAGCCGGTGGAGAACAGGTGGATGAGGAAGCCGACCCCGGTCACCAGCAGGGCCATGGCCCCGGACAGGGGGTCGAACTTGTAGGCCCAGGTCATCACGTTCTGGGAGATCCCGCCCAGCACGTGGGCCCCGCCCAGGTCGAACCAGGTCCAGAGGGTCTGGTTCACCGAACGGTTCTCCGGCGCCTGGCCCAGCAGCTGGGTGAAGCAGCAGAGCACCAGCAGGAACGACAGCGCCATGGAGCCCAGGGCGATGGCGTCCACCAGCCTGGGGTTCCGCAGCCGGCGCCCGGTGGCGCCGTTGAGCAGCGCGCCGAAGGCCGGCAGGAAGGGGATGAGCCAGAGCACCGAACTGTGGATCGGCGTGCTCAGGGCGGTGCTGACGGTCGTTTCCATGATCATTCGTTCACCCGAAAAGCTGGTTCTCGTAAGGGTCGCGCCAAGCCGCGGGGCGTCCTCAACCCTTGAGCAGGTTGATCTGGTCCACCTGGATCGTGTCCTTCTTCCGGTAGAGGGCCACCACCAGCGCCAGGCCGATGGTCACTTCGGCCGCCGCCAGGCCCATCACCAGCAGGGCGAAGGCCTGCCCGGCGACGGTGCCGCTGTGGCGGGCGAAGGCCACCAGGTTGAGGTTGGCCGCGTTCAGCATCAGCTCCACGCACATGAGGATGATCAGCACGTTGCGCCGGATCAGCACCCCGGCGACGCCCACCGAGAACAGCAGGAAGGAGATGAAGAGGACCGAATTCATGGAGGCTGCGTCGTTCATCTCACACCCGCTCGGTTTTGGCCAGGACCACGGCGCCCACCAGGGCCACCAGGAGGATCACGGACAGGATTTCGAAGGGCAGCAGGTACTGGGCGAAGATGCCCCGGCTCACGGCCTCGGCGTTCTGGTGGCCGACGTCCAGGCCCCGGGCCAGGTCCGGCGGCAGGGTGAGCGCCACCGTGGCGTTGGGACCGAACCAGGTGCGCCAGAAGACGCTGATGATGGCCACCGCCCCGGCCAGCACCGCCCCCACGGCCCACCCCGTCTGCACCTGGAACAGGCCCTTCTCCTTGTATTTGGTCATCTCCACCAGCATGACCACGAAGAGGAACAGGACGACGATGCCGCCCGCGTAGACCAGGAGCTGGGCCACCGCGATGAACTCGGCCGAAAGGCAGAGGTAGCAGCCGGCCACCGCCAGCATGGCGAGCAGGAAGCCGACGATGCTGTGGATGGCGTTCTTGGAAAAGACCAGGGCCAGGGCCCCGCCCACGGCCATGAGGCCGAACAGGTGGAACATGTACTGGCCGATCGATGCGAGGAAGGATTCCATGGGACGCCTTGTCAGGTAGCTTGGAGGGGGGTTCAGGCCTCGTCGGAGTCGGAGTAGGAGTACCGGCCGACCGGGGTCACTTCGAACATGTTCTGGGTGCGGCCCAGCATTCCGATGGAGAAATCCTCCCGATTGTAAGCCGCCAGCTCGAACTGGTGGTTGAGGATGATGGCGTCGAAGCCGCAGCTCTCCACGCAGAACTCGCAGAAGATGCAGCGCTCCATCTCGAAGTCGTAGCGGAGCGGCAGCTTGGTCTTGCGGCCTTCCTTCTTGCCGGATTCGATGGTGATCACCTGGGTCGGGCAGATCTTCTCGCAGGCCAGGCAGCAGACGCACTTGACCTCGCCCTGCTCGTCCTTGAGCATGGTCAGCCGGCCGCGGAAGCGGGGCTGGACCTTGGCCTTGACCTCCGGGTACTCGGAGACCACGTGCAGCGGCACCTTGCGCCGGTTGGCGGTGCGGAACACCCGCAGGAAGTGCTTGCCGGTGAGGTAGAGGCCCTTGGCGATGTCGGAGGGGATGAGGGTCTTGAGGTACTGGTTCATGGGTTTGCTCCCTCAGGCCAGGAAGCGGACGGCGGCCGCCAGGGCGACGTCCACAAGGGTGAAGGGAATCAGGTACTTCCACGCGATTGCCATGATCTGATCATACCGATAGCGGGGAATGGTGCCGCGTACCCAGATGAAGGTGAAGAGCAGCGAGAAGATCTTCAGCAGGAAGAAGATGACGCTGGGCCCGCCGATCAGCGGCCAGGTGGCGGGCACGAACCGCTGCAGGCCGAACGGCAGCAGGAACGGTCCGCCCAGGAAGAAGGCGCTGGCCAGGGCCGAGACGACGATCATGTTGATGTACTCGGCCAGGTAGAAGAAGCCGAACTTCATGCCCGAATACTCGGTGTGGAAGCCGGCCACCAGCTCGTTCTCCGCCTCCGGCATGTCGAACGGCATCCGGTTGGTCTCGGCGAAGCCGCAGGTGAAGTAGATGAAGAAGCCCACGAACAGGAGCGGGACCGCCCAGAGCGGCATCTCCGTGGCGACCTTGCGGGTCAGCTCGTTGAAGTTCAGGCTGCCGGTCAGGATCACCGGCACCATCAGGCTGAGGGTGAGCGGCACTTCGTAGCTGACGATCTGGGCGGCGCTGCGCAGGCCGCCCAGGAGGGGGTACTTGGAGTTGGAGGCCCAGGCGCCCAGGACGATCCCGTAGACGCCCACGGAGGCGATGCCGAGGATGAACAGCAGGCCGACGTTCATGTCGGTGATGAAGCCGGCGAAGGGCAGCCCGCCGACCACCGGGAAGGCCCTGGGGAAGGTGAACAGGGCGCCGGGGTAGAAGCTGATGGCGGCGAACACCACCACCGAGGCGATCATGGAGAGCGCCGGGGCGATGATGAAGATGGCCCGGTCGGCCTTGTCCGGGATGATGTCCTCTTTCGTCAGCAGCTTGATGATGTCGCCGATGAACATGGGCAGGCCGCGGAAGATGGAGAGCATGGGCACCTTGCCCATCTTCCACATGCCCCGGTTGAGGTAGCCGGTGAGGCCGTTGCGGGAGCCGGCGATGCGGGTGGCGCCCAGGCGGTCCTGGAGGTAGCCCAGCACCTTGCGCTCGGCGAAGGTGGTGAGCGGCACCACGACGAAGATGAAGATGACCACGGCGAGGGCCTGGAGGATGGCCATCACGCAGGTCTGGGACAGGGTCAGGTTCTGCATGTCAGTTGCGCCCGGGGAAAGGATCGTTTGAGTGCATGGCCGTCAGCGGTCGATTTCGCCGAGGACCACGTCCAGGGTGCCGATGGTGGCGATCACGTCGGCCACCAGGCTGCCCTGGACCATCATCGGCAGCGCCTGCAGGTTGATGAAGCCGGGCGCCCGCACGTGGAAGCGGTAGGGGTTGGGGGAGCCCTTCTCGCCCACCAGGTAGTAGCCCAGCTCGCCCTTGGGGCATTCGGTGGGGTGGTAGACCTCGTTCACCTCGGCCTTGAGCACCTTGGGCAGCTTGGCCATGACCGGGCCCTCCGGCAGGCCGTCCAGGCACTGCTGGATGATCCGGTGGCTCTGGCGCATCTCCTCCAGCCGGACCTGGTAGCGGGCGTAGGTGTCGGCCTCGGTCCGGGTCGGGATCTCGAAGTCCATCTCGGCGTAGGCGGCGTAGGGGAAGGCCTTGCGGATGTCGTACTTCACCCCGGCGGCCCGGAGCACCGGCCCGGTCACGCCCATGGCGATGGCGTCCTCGGCGCAGAGCTTGCCGATGCCGATGGTCCGCTTCTTCCAGATCCGGTTCTCGGTGAGCAGCGTCTCGTACTCGTCGATGCAGTCCAGGAACCGGTCCTGGAAGGCCCGGGCCATCTTCTCGAAGCCGGGCGGCAGGTCCTCGCGCAGGCCGCCGATCCGGAAGGCGGTGGTGGTCAGGCGGGCGCCGCAGAAGGCCTCGAACAGGTCCAGGATCGCCTCGCGCTCCCGGAAGGTGTAGAGGAAGACGGTCATGGCCCCGATGTCCAGCCCGTGGGTGGCCAGCCAGATCAGGTGCGAGGCCAGGCGGTTGAACTCGTTCAGCATGGTGCGGATGTAGCGGGCCCGCCGGGGCACGGTGATCCCGAACAGCTTCTCCACCGCCTCGGCCCAGCCCAGGTTGTTGGCCACGGCGGAGGTGTAGTCCATCCGGTCGGTCCACACCTGGCCCTGGAAGAAGGTCTTGTTCTCGCAGATCTTCTCGACCCCCCGATGCAGGTAGCCGATCACCGGCCGGCAGGAGGAGACGACCTCGCCGTCGAGCTTGAGCTTCAGGCGCAGCACCCCGTGGGTCGACGGGTGCTGCGGGCCCATGTTGATTTCCATTTCCTCGTTCTTGAACACAAGGAACTCCTAGATCCGGTGCGTTATTCCGCTTTGGGGGGGTTGAGATTGATCCCCAGGTTGCCCGCCTTTTCCATCGCGATGCGCATCAGCACGCCGCTCCGGTCCTCACGGAAATCGATGTCCCGCTGGCCCAGCCCCAGGGTCGGATACTCCTTGCGCAGGGCGTGGCCCTCCCAGCCCTCGGGACAGAGGATCCGGGTCATGTCCGGGTGGTTGCGGAAGCGGATGCCCAGCATGTCCCAGATCTCCCGCTCCAGCCAGTTGGCGGTGGGGTAGACGGCGACCGCGCTCTCGGGCTCGAAGCCCTCGGGGATGAGGATGCGCAGGCGCAGGCGCTTGCAGCGGCGGAGGCTGGTCAGGTGGTAGACCACCGAGAAGGCGAAATCCCTGGCCGCGGGGTAGTGGGTCGCGGTCTCGTCGGACAGCATCTGGTAGCCCAGGGCGGCGTCGTCCCGGCAGAGGGCGAGGACCTCCAGGATGGCCTCCGGGGCCACCTGGCAGGTGAGTTCGCCCGCCTGCTGGAAGGCCTCCTCCACCTTGGAGCCGAGCAGCTCCTGGAGCCGGAGCAGGTCCGGATCGGTGGCCGGGGCCGGCTGGGGGAACTTCAGGTCGTTGGCGTCGGGCTTGGCCACCGGCCGCACCGGCGGCTTGGGGGCGTCCTTGCCCTCGGCCTCGGCCTTGGCCCTGGCGGTCTCGAAATCGGCGAGCGCCTTCTGCCACTTGGCCTCCTCGGCGGCGGCCGCGGCGGCCTGCTCCTCGAGGAAGGTCTTCAGGCTGGGCAGGGGCACGGTCTTGGGCAGCACCACCTGGCGGTTGGGCGCGCCGGCCAGGTCATAGACGTAGGCCGGGGCCTGGGCGGCGGCGGGCGCCGGGGCCGGCTCCGGCTCGGGCTTCGGGGCGGGGGGGGGGGGGGGGGGGGGCGCCGGGGCCGGGATCGCGGGCGCTGCCGCCACGGGGGCAGGGGGTGCCGGGGCCGGCTCCGCCGGAGCGGGGGCCGGCACCGCCGGAGCCGCCGCGGGAGCGGGTGCCGCAACGGCCGGAGCGGGTGCCTCGGCGGCGGGAGCGGGGGCTTCCGCCACCGGCGCCGGGGCGGCCACCTGCTCGAACTTGATGACGTTCACCGGGCAGCCGCTGGCCGCCGCCACGATCTGGGCTTCCAGGCTCACCCCGAGGTCGGCCTTGAGCGGGGCCTTCTCGTCCCGGTTCTCGGTGGTCAGCCCATCCATCCGCACGGCGGCGTTGATGACGCAGGTGTCATCGGTGACATGGAACACATCGGCGCACTCCGCCTCGCAGGCGTTGCAGACGATGCAACCTTCGTCGATCCAGACCTTGATGATCGCCATGGCTAACCCACCGCCTCAAAGATTTCCTTGTACCGGTCGGCCATGCTGCTCGCCATGATCTTGTCCTGGAGCTTCAGGAAGCCGTAGATCAGGCTCTCGGGCCGGGGCGGGCAGCCGGGGATGTAGACGTCCACGGGGACCACCTTGTCCACCCCCTGGATGGTGTGGTAGCTGTCGAACGGGCCGCCGGCAGTGGCGCAGCTGCCCAGGGCGATCACCCACTTGGGCTCGGGCATCTGGTCGTACAGCTGCTTGATGATGGGGGCCATCTTGTAGGTGACGGTGCCGGCGACGATCATCAGGTCGCTCTGGCGGGGGGTGGCCCGGAAGATGCCGCAGCCGAACCGGTCGAAGTCGAACCGGGCGGCCCCGGCGGCCATCATCTCGATGGCGCAGCAGGCCAGGCCGAAGGTCATGGGCCACACGCTGGTCGCCCGCGACCAGTTGATGATCTTCTCAACCTTGGTCGTGATGAGCACATGCTCCAGGGCTGTGGGCTGATTCATCATTCCCATGTAAGGGCTCCTTTGGACCAGATGTAGCCGTAGCCGAACAAGAGGAGGAAGAGGAAGATCCCGATCTCGACCAGACCGAAGACCGCCAGCTCCTTCATCTGGATCGCCCAGGGCATGAGGAAGACGGTTTCCACGTCGAACACCAGGAACATCACCGCGATCAGATAGTAGCGGACCGAGAACTTCTCCCGGGCCTCCGCCGTGGTCTTGATCCCGCATTCATAGGTGGAGTATTTCGCCGCACTGGGGAAATGGGGCCGGACCAGCGCCGAGACGGTCCAGATCACCACCGGCAGGGCGATGGCGACCAGGACGAGCAGAAGTACAGGTAGGTAGCTGCGCACGCTGCCTCCGAGGCGGAGTGAGGTTGAAATTTACCATTGTCTTGCCCGCCTCGAGAGGCGATCCTTCGGGATTCTGCCAGGGTTCCGGATGGAATTGCGACGTTTTGAACCATGGCCACGCCCAAAGCATTAACATTAAGCCATGATACCCGAAACCGAGCCAAAAGCCCCCCCAAGCGTACCCCCAATGGCCCAGGAAATCAGTCACAGTCTACCTGCTGATGAATTACCCAAGGCCGACGCCCGCCCCACCCCCCTCTATCCGACCCTCGACCTGACCCGGGAACCGGTGGATTTCGGCCTGTTCCAGGCCATCTCGCTGGACCTGATGCTGAAACACAGGTTCGTCCCGGTTCATGAACGGGACGGATACCTGTGGCTGGCGATGGCGGACCCCCTGGACGTGGTGGTCCAGGACCTGCTCCGGATGCACCTGAAGCGCCCCCTGCGCTTCGCCGCCGCCCCCATGGCCCAGATCCTCGTGGTCCTCAAGAAGTCCGAGAGCGGCCAGAAGGTCATGGACGAGGCCGGCGAGGCGCTCCGGGTCCAGGTGCTGCGGGAGGAGGACGTCGAGGAGGAGCTGGACCTTGAGAACCTCACCGACAAGGAGGAGGCGCCGATCATCCGGCTGGTGGACACGGCGATCTTCAACGCCCTGCAGCGGCGGGCCTCCGACATCCACATGGAGACCACCAGCCACGGCTTCCAGATCAAGTACCGCATCGACGGCAGCCTCTACCCGGCGGCCGACCCCATCGACAAGCGCTTCGCCTCGCCCATCATCAGCCGCATCAAGGTCATGTCGGAGCTGGACATCGCCGAGAAGCGCAAGCCCCAGGACGGCCGCTTCAAGCTCAAGGTGCGCGGCCGGGCCATCGACTTCCGGGTCAGCATCATGCCCACCATCCACGGCGAGGACTCGGTCATCCGCATCCTGGACAAGGAGAACCTCAGCGAGGAGTTCAAGACCCTGAGCCTGGAGATCCTCGGCTTTTCCCCCAACGAGCTGACCCGGCTGCGCCGGTACGCCCGGGAGCCGTACGGGATGTTCCTGGTCACCGGGCCCACCGGCAGCGGCAAGACCACCACCCTGTACGCCGTCCTCAGCGAGATCCGCAGCCCCGAGGACAAGCTGATCACCATCGAGGATCCGGTGGAGTACCAGCTGGAGGGGGTCACCCAGATCCCGGTGAACGAGAAGAAGGGCCTCACCTTCGCCGTGGGCCTGCGCTCGATCCTCCGCCACGATCCGGACAAGATCCTGGTGGGCGAGATCCGCGACCCCGAGACCGCCCAGATCGCCATCCAGTCGGCCCTCACCGGCCACCTGGTGTTCACCACCGTGCACGCCAACCACACCCTGGACGTGCTCAGCCGGTTCCAGCACATGGGGGTGGAGGTCTACAACTTCGTCTCCGCCCTCAACTGCATCCTGGCCCAGCGCCTGGTCCGGACCCTCTGCACCAAGTGCAAGCGGCCGGCCCCGGCTCCCACCGAGGCCGAACTGGAGGAGAACGGCCTGGGCCAGGCCTGGCTGCGGACCGCCACCCTGTACGAGCGGGTGGGCTGCGTGGAGTGCAGCGGCACCGGCTTCCGGGGCCGCCAGGCGATCATCGAGTTCATGGGCATGAACGACGATATCCGCGAGCTGATCACCCGCCGGGCCTCCGTGCGCGAGATCAAGGCCGCCGCCCGGGCCCACGGCATGCAGACGCTCCGGGAGAGCGCCGTGGAGAAGGTCCGCCAGGGGGTCACCACCTTCGCCGAGATCAACAAGGTCACCTTCCGGGAGACCATCTGAACCGGGGTCAGCTCGCGGCCACCGTGATCACCACGGGGGCCGCGCTGGTGCCGTGGCCGTTGGCCGCCAGCACCGTGTAGGTGGCCTGGGCGGCCGCCGCCTCGGGGGTCCCGGAGATGACCCCGGTGAGCGGGTCCAGCAGCAGCCCGGCGGGCAGGGCGGGCGAGACCGTATAGGCCAGGCTGGCGCCGGACACGGTGGGGGTCAGGCTCGGGAACAGCTGCCCGACCACGGCGGAGAACGGCCCCGCAGGATAGGCCAGGCCCAGCGGGGCGGCCGGCTCGGTGGCGCTGACCAGCAGGGTGAAGCCGGCGTTGGCGCTGCCCAGGGGAGTGCTGAGGGTCAGGGTGTAGGCCGTGGCGGGCAGCGCCGCGCCGGCGGCACCGGTGACCGTGCCGGTGAGGGGGTTCAGGGTGAGCCCGGCCGGCAGCGCCGGGGCGACGGCGAAGGCGGACCGGTCCGGGACCCCTCCGGCCACCGTGGGGCCGGGCAGGACCATGGCCGCGTCGACCACCGTGGAGACCGCGGCGGTGCCGCCGTAGGCCATGACCACCGGCGAGGCCGCCTGGGCCCCCAGCTGCAGCGTGAAGGTCGCCGCGCCGGCGGAATTGACCGCGGTGACCACGTAGGAGGGCAGCGGATCGAGGCTGGCGCTCACCGCCGCCGGGGTCCCGGCGATCACCCCGGTGGCGGGATCCAGGGCCAGGCCGGAGGGCAGCGCCGGGGCGATGGCGAAGCTGAAGCCGGTGGTGACCCGGTAGCCGACCCCGCTGCTGGTGACGAAGGTGGAGGCGTCGCCGGCGACGCTGGTGAACGGCTCCCCGGCGGTGGCCAGCATGACCGGGGTCCGGTAGCTCAGCAGGGGCGGCTCGGTCTTGTTCTCGGCGGTGACGGCGCTGCCGCGGTGGCAGGCGAGCTGGGCCCCCACGCAGGCCAGGGCGACCCCGGTGACCAGGGCGCCGAGGGCGAACCGCTTCGCATTGCAACCGGACATGGAGACTCCTGCAGACCTTGTCGAGGTTAGCGAGAAGTTGCCGGCAAGGCCATAGCCGGTGCCGGGCCTGGCAGCCTGACCCCGCAAAGGTTCGGGTCCCGGATCTTCGTCAGAGCCATCCCGGTCGGTTGCTTCGCAACCGCCGTGACGTGATCTCGGCTTTGAACTCACGTGGGTGTCCCAAGACACTGGAAACCAGATTCCGGGAGCCCCTGGAGGGAGGCTTGCCCTTCCGGGATGAATTCCGTGATTTCAGGAACGAAAGGGTCCGGCCATAGATATTTACCTTACAAATCGGCCAGGGATTCAGCCAAAACCCACGGTTTCCACGGCCCTCCCTTCGTTGGGTGAAACCCAGGCCAGAGCTGCCATCCGAGAAAGGCGTTAGCCGCTCACGGCAGTCGCGCAAGCGACTGACCGGGAGCAGACGCGGCGAAATGCAGGGACCCGTACCATTACCTGGTCCGGCTCCTAGGCGCAGAGCATGAACATGGGGATGCAGGTTGCGAACAGCACGATTTGCACCCCAAGAAGCAGAACCCTTTTCATTTGATTCTCCCCAAGAAAAGCGGCTCTGGAGGTTGTGAATACAAAGGAATTTTCAAGCTCCTGAATATTTTTCCGGCTCGACCGCACCCCAATGGTCGGCCCCCGGACGGTTCCCGCAAGGGCCAGCCTGCGGCACAGGAAAGGCCAGGGGCGGACCGGAGTCCGCCCCTGGCCGGCTGCATTTTCTTCCGGGCTCAGGCCCGGGTCCAGCGCAATACCGGTTTCCGGGCCGCCATGGTCTCGTCCAGGCGCCGCATGCCGACCAGCACCGGGGCCTGGTGCAGCGCCTCCGGATGTTCCGCCGCCTCCAGGGCGATCGCCTTCATGGCGGCGATGAACTCGTCCATCTCGGCCTTGCCTTCGCTCTCGGTGGGCTCGATCATCAGGGCCCCGTGGACGATGGCCGGGAAGTAGATGGTGGGCGGGTGGAACCCGCGGTCGATCAGGCCCTTGGCCACGTCCAGGGTGTGCACGTCGTACTGGGCCAGGCCGCTGTCGTCCAGGACCACCTCGTGCAGGGTGGGGGTCTGGTACTCCATGTGGTAGGTCCCCGCCAGCTGCTTGCGGAGGTAGTTGGCGTTGACGATGGCGCGCAGGGTGGCGGCCTTGAGGCCGTCGCCGCCGTGGCTGAAGCAGTAGGCCATCGCCCGGACCACGATCCCGAAGTTGCCGAAGAAGGTGTGCACCTTGCCCATGCTCGCCGGCCGGTCCCAGTCCAGCCGGAAGCTGTGCCGGGCCACCTGGCCCTCGCCCACGTGGACGGTCTCGCGCAGCACCACCGGCCGGGGCAGGAACGGTTCCAGGGCCGCGGTGCAGGCCACCGGGCCGGAGCCCGGCCCGCCGCCGCCGTGGGGGGTCGAGAAGGTCTTGTGCAGGTTCAGGTGCATGACGTCCACCCCGAAATCGCCGGGCCGGGCCACGCCGACCAGGGCGTTCATGTTGGCGCCGTCCATGTAGACCAGGCCGCCGACCCCGTGCAGGGCGTCGCAGATGTCCTTGATCCGGTATTCGAAGATCCCGAGGGTGTTGGGGTTGGTGATCATGAGCCCGGCCACGTCCTCCTTGAGTTCGGCCAGGAGGGTGTCCAGGCCCTTGAGGACCTTGCCGCTGGCGCCGTCGACCACATCGTCGAAGCTGACGGTGCCGTCGGCCTGGGAGGCGACGACGATGACCTCGTAGCCGGCCATGGCCGCGGTGGCGGGATTGGTGCCGTGGGCGCTGTCCGGGAGCAGGATCACCCGGCGCTTGCGGCCCTGGGCCACGTGGTAGGCGCGGATCAGCATGACCCCGGTGAGTTCGCCGGCGGCTCCGGCGCTGGGCTGGAGGGTGACGGCGGCCAGGCCGGTGATCTCCTTCAGCCATTCCTGCAGGGTGTAGATCAGGCCCAGGTTGCCCTGCACATGTTCGGCCGGCGCCAGCGGATGGCTGTTGACGAACCCGGGCAGGGCGGCCGCCTTCTCGTTGATCCGCGGGTTGTGCTTCATGGTGCAGGAGCCCAGCGGGTAGAAGCCGTCGTCCACCCCGTAGTTCCAGTGGGAGAGCCGGGTGAAGTGGCGGATCACGTCGACCTCGCTCACCGAGGGCAGGGCGTCGAAGCCGCTGCGCCTGAGGTGGGCCGGGCGGGTGTCCCGGGCCGCCGGCACGTCCAGCCGGGGGAGGTCCATGCCGGTCTTGCCGGGGACCGAACGTTCGAAGATGAGGGGTTCGCGGGTGCGGGTGGTCATGTTCGAATCCTTATCATCCGACCAGGCTGGGAACGCGGGCGAGGACTTCCATCAGATGCTCGATCTGCTGGCGGGTGTTGAGTTCAGTGGCGCACCAGAGGATGCAGTGGTCCAGCCGCGAGGCGTAGGCCCCCAGGTCCAGGCCGCCCAGGATGCCCTCGGCGGCGCAGTGGGCCAGGAGCGCCTGGACGTCGCCGCGGTAGTGGGTGACGAATTCGTTGAAGAAGGGCGCGCTGAACGGCGCCGAGAAGTCCGCCAGCTCCAGCAGCCGGGATTGCAGGTACTGGGCCTTGGCGGCATTCTGGGCCGCCAGCCCCTGCAGCCCCTCGGGGCCGGCCAGCTGCAGGAAGATGTTGGCCCGCAGGGCGACCAGGCCCTGGTTGGAGCAGATGTTGCTCGTGGCCTTGTCCCGGCGGATGTGCTGCTCGCGGGCGGTGAGGGTGAGCACGTAGCCGGTCTGGCCGTCCAGGTCGCGGGTCTGGCCCACCACCCGGCCGGGGATCTCCCGCTTCTGGCTGTCCCGGACCGTGAGGAAGCCCAGGTAGGGCCCGCCGAAGTTGAGCTTGTTGCCGAACGACATCGCCTCGCCGCAGGCCATGTCGGCCCCCAGCTTGCCGGGCCCCTCCAGCCAGCCGAAGGCGAGCGCCTCCTGGGTCACCGACACCGCCAGGGCGCCGGCGGCGTGGGCCGCGTCGGCGATCGCCTTGATGTCCTCCACGCAGCCCAGGAAGTTGGGATAGCCCACCAGCACCGCCGCCACGTCGCCGTCCAGCTTGGCGGCCAGGTCGTCCAGGTCGGTGACCCCGTCCTTGAGGCCCACCAGCACCAGCTTCAGCCCCTCGTGCGGGGTGATGTTGGTGCAGAGCACCTCCTGGTAGTGCGGGTGCAGGCCGGCCGAGAGCAGGATGGTCCTGCGCTTCTTCTGCAGCCGGACGGCCATGAGCGCGGCTTCCACGCAGGCGGTGCCGCCGTCGTAGAGGCTGGCGTTGCCGACCTCCAGGCCGGTGAGGTCGCACATCAGGGTCTGGTACTCGAAGATGTGCTGCAGGGTGCCCTGGCTGATCTCGGGCTGGTAGGGGGTGTAGGCGGTGAACCATTCCTCCCGGCTGATCATCTGGTCCACCGCGGCGGGAACGAAATGGTCATAGGCGCCCGCGCCCCGGAAGGTGGCCCTGAATGGCGTGTTCATGGAGGCCAGGGCGGTCATCAGCGCCAGCACCTCCTGCTCCGAGAGCTGCCCGGGCAGCGCCAGCTCCCGGTCCAGCCTGAGTTCGGCCGGAATCCCCTGGAGCAGCTGCTCGGCCCGCTCCACCCCGATGGCGTCAAGCAGGGCGCGATCCTCCGAAGGAGCCGTGGGCAAGTAGCGCATAAGGCAACCCCAATATGGAAAAGGTGACGATCAATCGTTCACGAATGGAAGGCTACCACGGGCACCGGAGCCCAAGCCGGCCCTTTCCCCGCCGGCCAGGGCAGACGTGATGGAAAGCACCTGCCTGGTGAACTTCCCTGTTTCCACATAATAAAGGACGGCCTCGGGGTTCCGGCCGATTCAGGCGCTGAAATCGAGCAGGGATCCGGGCGGGCGGAAGCTGCCCTTCTGGGCCTGGCCGCCGCTCCCCCCTGCCAGCTCCGCCGAGGCCCGGGCGGCCATGGCCGCGGCCTGGCTGGCCACCCCCTGGTCCTGGCCCGAAGGGTCGGCCGGAGCCATGGCCGCGGCCTCGATCTGCTGGGCCTTCAGGAGGGTGGCCCGGGGGTTGCCCGCGACGGCGGAGGTGTCGATGGAGACCTCGCCGCCCACGGCATACTGGCGGCCGTCCGGGCCCTTCTCATAGGAATAGGAGACGCCCCCGGTGATCAGCCCGCCGCCGGCGGCGACGTGGGCCTGCTCATGGGCCCGCACGTCGGCGTCCCGGGCCTGCAGCTTGGCCACCAGGGCCTTGGCTTCCGGCGAGAGCTGCACGCTGTCGCCGGCGCTCCGGGCGGCCCGCGCGCCCAGGGCCTTGGACCCGGCGGGATCGGTCCCGGTGGTTCCGGTCCGCCCCTGGGCCGCGGCGGGCGGCTGCGGCACGGCTCCGCCGCCGGGCAGCGTGCCGGCGGCGGGGGAACTCGCTGGGGAGGTATCCATCATCGTGACCTGGGGTGCGGCCGGCGGGGGAGACCCGTTCCAGGTTCCTGGCCAGGGGTGTTCCGCCGGGAGCAGTTCCGGCAAGTATCGGGTGTTCCACGTAGAACACAAGGGGCGGGGTGGATCCCCCGGCGCGGGCAAGGCCCGCTTTGGGTTAACCTTTACCCATGCGCTGCCCCTTCTGTGGCCACATCGAGGACAAAGTCGTGGATTCCCGGGAGTCCCGGGAGGGTGATACCATCCGCCGGCGCCGGGAGTGCCTGAACTGCGGCCGCCGCTTCACCAGCTACGAGCGGCTGGAGGAGGTCCCGATCCTCATCGTCAAGAAGGACGGCCGCCGGGAACCCTTCGACCGGCAGAAGCTGCTGCGGGGCATCATGTCCGCCTGCCAGAAGCGGCCGGTGTCCCTGGGCCGGCTGGAGGAGGCCGCCGGGGACATCCAGGCCAAGCTCATGGAACTGGCCGACCGGGAGGTCCCCAGCCGGAACCTCGGGGAACTGGTCATGGACGCGCTCAAGCAGATCGATTCCGTGGCCTACGTCCGCTTCGCCAGCGTCTACCGGGATTTCAAGGACCTCCCGGACTTCGTGATGGCGCTGGAGGGCCTCATGCCCAATTCCGCCGGCCTGCTGCCGCGCGTCCCGCCGCGCCCGCCGGCCGCCGCCCCGGCCCCGCCCCCGCCCCCGCCGGCCCCGCCAGCGCTCCCGCCGGCCCCGCCGGAACCGACCCCGCCTGCCCCCGTTTCCCCCGAGCCCCAGCCCTTCAAGTCCACCCCGCTGTTCCCGGGCCTCGCTTCCGAGCGCCCCGGTCCGCCCAAGCGGCGCAAATCCCGTTGACCCACATCCCGCTAGACTGATTGCCAGAGGTAACCCGTGGCCGAAGAAATCGTCATTCCTCAGCTCCTTGAAGAATCCCCCAAGATCCCCGATGTCCTGCCGGTCCTGCCGCTCCGGGACGTGGTGGTCTATCCCTACGTGATCCTGCCGCTGTCGGTGAGCCGGGAGAAGTCCCTGCGCGCCGTGGACACCGCCCTGGTGGAAAGCCGGATGATCCTGCTGCTCTCCCAGAAGCAGATGGAGATGGACGACCCCGGCCCGGAGGACCTCTACACGGTGGGCACCGCCGCCCTGATCATGCGGGTCCTGAAGCTGCCCGACGGCCGGGTCCGGGCCCTGGTCCAGGGGCTGCAGCGGGTGCGGGTGGAGTACTTCACCGAGACCGAGACCCAGTTCAAGGCCAAGGTCGAGATCCTCTCCGAATCGGAGATCGGCGAGCACGACATCGAGCTGGACGCCCTGCTCCGGTCGGTCAAGCAGACCCTGGAGAAGGCGGTGGCCCTGGGCAAGAACCTGCCCCAGGAGGTCCTGGTGATCGCCGCCAACCTCGACAGCCCGGGCCGCCTGGCCGACCTGGTGGCCTCCAACCTGGACCTGAAGCCGCCGCAGATGCAGGAGGTCCTGGAGATCGCCAACCCGGTCCAGCGGCTCAAGCGGGTCAACGAGCTCCTGATGCGCGAGATCGACCTGCTGGAAGTGCAGCAGAAGATCACCATGGAAGCCCGCGGCGAGATGGACAAGAGCCAGCGGGAGTACTACCTGCGCCAGCAGCTCAAGGCCATCCAGCAGGAACTGGGGGAGGGCAGCGAACTGGCCGAGGAGATCCAGGCCTTCCGGGACAAGATCGCCAAGCTCAAGGTGCCCCAGGAGCCGCTCACCGAGATCGAGCGAAACCTCAAGAAGCTCGAGCGGATGCACCCGGATTCCAGCGAGACGGCGGTGACCCGCACCTACCTGGAGTGGATGACCGAGGTGCCCTGGGGCACCATCACCGAGGACAACCTCGACCTCAAGGAGGCCAAGCGGATCCTGGACGAGGACCACTACGGGCTGGAGAAGATCAAGGACCGGCTGGTCGAGTACCTGGCCGTGCGCAAGCTCAACCCCGACCACAAGGGCACCATCCTCTGCTTCGTCGGCCCTCCGGGCACCGGCAAGACCAGCCTGGGCCGCAGCGTGGCCCGGGCCCTGGGGCGCAAGTTCGCCCGCATCTCCCTGGGCGGGGTCCACGACGAGAGCGAGATCCGGGGCCACCGGCGGACCTACGTGGGCGCCATGCCGGGCCGGATCATCCAGGCCCTGCACCAGATCGGCTCCATGAACCCGGTCATCATGCTGGACGAGGTGGACAAGATCGGCCGGGACATGCGCGGCGACCCGTCCGCCGCCCTGCTGGAGGTGCTCGACCCCGAGCAGAACCACACCTTCCGCGACCACTACATGAACGTCCCCATCGACCTCAGCCAGGTGCTCTTCCTCACCAACGCCAACGAACTGGACCCGATCCAGCCGGCGTTCAAGGACCGCATGGAGATCATCCACCTCTCCAGCTACACCCTGGAGGAGAAGATCGGCATCGCCGAGCGGCACCTGGTGCCCCGGCAGCTGACCAAGAACGGGGTCACCGGCGAGCAGATCGAGTTCGGCCCCAAGGGCATCCAGGCGATCATCACCGGCTATACCCGGGAGGCCGGGCTGCGCCAGCTGGAGCGGGAGATCGGCACGGTCTGCCGCAAGGTGGCCCGCAAGGTGGCCGAGGGGGAGCAGAAGGGCAAGCTGGTGCTCACCGACAAGAACGTCCAGGAGCTGCTCGGACCGGTCAAGCTGCTCCAGGACGAGCGCCTGAAGGCGCCCCGGGTCGGGGTGGTCACCGGCCTGGCCTGGACCTCCACCGGCGGCGAGGTGCTGTTCGTCGAGGCCCTGAAGATGCCCGGCAAGGGCGGGCTGCTGCTCACCGGCCAGCTGGGCGACGTGATGAAGGAGAGCGCCCAGGCGGCCCTGAGCTACATCCGCAGCCGCGGCGACGCCTTCGGGATCGATCCCGAGGTGTTCCAGAAGAACGACCTGCACATCCACTTCCCCGAGGGGGCGATCCCCAAGGACGGCCCCAGCGCCGGCCTGGCCATGGCCACCGTGCTGCTGTCGGTCATCAAGGGGGTGCCGGTGAAGAACACCTACGCCATGACCGGCGAGATCGACCTGCGCGGCGAGGCGCTGGCCATCGGCGGGCTCAAGGAGAAGGCCCTGGCCGCCCTGCGGCTGGGGATCAAGAACATCATCATCCCCTTCGCCAACCAGAAGGACCTGGACGAGATCGCCCCCGAGGTCCGGAAGAAGCTGCACTTCCACCCGGTCAAGCACGTGGAGGAGGTGTTCGAGATCGCCCTCGAGGAGTGGGTGCGGCCGGAGAAGCGCAAGAAGCCCCGGCCGGCCAAGGTTGACAAGGGGTCCCATTGAGCCTGTTCGGAACCCTCTTCAGCAAGTTCAAGCAGGGCCTCCAGCGCACCCAGGAACTGGTGCTGGCGCCCATGGGCCGCCTGCTCGGCCTGCGCCGGCTGGACGAGGACCAGCTGGAGGAACTGGAGGAGCTGCTGCTCCAGGCCGACCTGGGCGTGCACGGGGTGGCCCGGCTCATGGAGCGGCTGCGCTTCGAGCTTAAGAAGTCGGCCGAGATCGATCCCAAGGCCGTGCTCAAGGACGAGCTGCTGAAGATCCTGCGCACGGTGCCGCCCCGGCCGTTCACCGCCCAGGGCACCCAGGTGCTGCTGCTGGTGGGCGTCAACGGGGTCGGCAAGACCACCACCCTGGGCAAGCTGGCCGCCCACCTGAAGGCCCGGGGCGAGGCGGTGCTGGTGGTGGCCGGGGACACCTTCCGGGCCGCCGCCATCGACCAGCTGGAGCTCTGGGGCCAGCGGGCCGGAGTGCCGGTGATCCGCAACCAGATGGGCGGCGACCCGGCCGCCATCGCCTACGACGGCGCCGCCAGCGCCCTGGCCAAGGGGATCCCCTGGGTGCTCATCGACACCGCCGGCCGGCTGCACACCAAGGACCACCTCATGCGCGAGCTGGACAAGATCCGGCGCAGCCTGCAGAAGGTCATCCCCGAGGCCCCGCACCGGGTGGTGCTGGTGCTGGACGCCACCACCGGCCAGAACGGGCTGCTCCAGGCCGAAGCCTTCAAGCAGTCCGCCGGGGTCACCGACCTGATCCTCACCAAGCTGGACGGCAGCGCCAAGGGCGGGGTCGCGGTGCCGATCCTGGAGCGGCTGAAGCTGCCCATCGCGTTCGTCGGCGTCGGCGAGCAGCTGGACGACCTGATTCCGTTCGACCCGGAAGCCTTCGTGGACGGCCTGCTGGATGTCTAGCGCCCGGCTGCTCACTCCGGACCTGGCCTGGGAGCTCGCCTGCGGCGGCCCCTTCCCGGATCCGGTGCATCTGACCGGGGACGAGAGCTTCATGGCCCTGGCGCTGCGGGAGGCCATGCTCGGGGTCGGCCTGGCCAGCCCCAATCCCCCGGTGGGCTGCGTCCTGGTGCGCGAGGGCCGGGTCCTGGGCCGGGGCGTGCACACCCGGGCCGGCGATCCCCACGGCGAGATCATGGCCCTGCGCGACGCCGAGAGCCGGGACGAGGACACCGCCGGGGCCACCGCCTACGTGACCCTGGAGCCCTGCTGCTACCACGGCCGGACCCCGCCCTGCACCAGTTCGCTCATCAGCGCCGGGGTCCGACGGGTGGTGGTGGGCGTGCGCGACCCCAACCCGAGGGTGGACGGCGGCGGCATGGCCATCCTCCAGGCCAACGGCATCGAGGTGTCGGAGGGCGTCCTGGGCCCGGCCTGCGCCCAGTTCCATGCCCCCTTCTTCAAGCTCATCCACACCGGCCTGCCCTGGGTGATGCTCAAGCTGGCCCTGGGCGCCGACGGCGCCACCGGCCCCGAAGGCCAGAGCACCCAGGTCACCACTCCGGAGATCCAGCAGCTGGCCCACGCCCTGCGCCGGGCCAGCGAGGCCCTGGTGGTGGGCCGGTGGACCGTCCAGGTGGACAACCCCATGCTCACCGACCGCTGGCATGCCCCCACCGCCCCGCATCGCCAGGCCCTCCGGGTGGTGCTGGACAGCCACGGCCGGCTGCCCGCCGATCGCAAGGTCTGGCAGCCGGTGGCCGGCCAGCCGGTGCTGCGGGTGGTGGTGGAAGACCTGCCGCCCCTGCGTGGGGTGGAGGACCTGCGCCTGCCGCCCAGCCGGTCCGGCTGCAGCCTGCGCCACCTCCTGCACGAACTGGCCGCCCGCGGGGTGGGCCGGGTGCTGTTCGAGGGTGGCGGCCTGCTGGCCCGGGGGCTGCTGGAGCAGGGGCTGGTGGACGAATTCCACCGGTTCACTTCCGAGAGCCCGGCCGGCGGCACCCCGGTCGACCTGGACACCTCCGGCCTGCCCCACCTGCGGGCCCAGGTCAGCTTCAAGGGCGGTCGCTGGGACGTGCTGTCGGTACGTTAGCCGCCTGTTCAGCCGCCGCCCACCAGCCGCACCACCTCCAGCCGGTCGCCCTCCCGGAGGCTGTGCTCCAGGTAGTCCGTCTTGCGCACCACCCTCCCGTTCAGCTCCACGGCGCAGCCGAAGGCCGGCAGCTCCAGCCAGCGGGCCAGACCGGCCACGTGGGCCAGGTCGGGGGCCTCGCGCGCCTCGCCGTTGATGATCAGCCGCATGGCAGGCTCCCCCGGCTCAGCGGTTCAAGGCGTCGGCGGCCTGGAAGCCGCGTTCCAGGTCCGCCTTGAGGTCGGCGTCGTCCTCGATGCCCACGGAGAACCGCAGCAGCCCGTCGGAGATGCCCAGCCGCGCCTTGACCTCGGGCGCCGTGCGCAGGTGGCTCATGCTGGCCGGATGCTGGATCAGGCTCTCCACCCCGCCCAGGCTCACGGCCCGGGTGATGATCTCCAGGTGCTCGCAGAACTTCTGCCCGGCCAGGAGCCCCCCGGTCAACTCGAAACTCATCATCGCCCCGAACCCGCCGGTCATCTGCCGGGCGGCCACCGCGTGGCCGGGGTGCTGCTTGACCCCGGGGTAGTCCACCCGGGACACCTGCGGCTGCCAGAGCAGCCAGGCCGCCAGCGACTGGGCGTTGTCGGCCGCCCGCATCACCCGCAGGTGCAGGGTCTTCAGGCCCCGGTGCAGCAGCCAGGCGGCCATGGGATCCAGGGTCGGCCCGGTGAGCTTGGCCACGGTCCAGCAGGCCACGATGTCGGCGTCGCTGCCGGCGATCACCCCGGCCACCAGGTCGGAGTGCCCGCCCATGTACTTGGTGGCGCTGGAGACGCTCAGGTCGATGCCCAGGGCCACCGGCCGGGTGAACACCGGCGTGGCGAAGGTGTTGTCCGCCAGGGTGCGGACGCCGCGGCGCCGGCCCAGTTCGGCGATCCCGGCCAGGTCGGTGATGGCCAGGGTGGGGTTGGAGGGGGTCTCCACCAGGATCAGGGCGGTCCGGTCCTCGATGGCGTCCTCCCACTCCTGCAGGTCCAGGGTGTTGCGGATCCAGGTGATCCGCAGCCCGCGCCGGGCTTCCCAGCGCCGCAGCAGCTGCTCGGTGCCCAGGTAGAGGGCGGCCGGGGCCACCACGTGGTCGCCGGGCTGGAGGAAGGCCTCGAACACCGTGGCGAACGCGCTCATGCCGGAACTGGTCACCAGGGCCCGCTCGGCCTTCTCCAGGGCGGCGACCACCGCCTCCACCTCGCTGAAGTTCGGATTGCCCCAGCGGGTGTAGAACCGGGGCGGCTCGGTGGCGGCGGAGAACTCGGCCCCCTCGGCGTTCTCCAGCAGCTCGAACACCGAGGTCTGGTAGATCGGGGTGGTGACGGAACGGGTGTCGTTGTGTTCCCGGCCGGCATGGATGGCGGTGGTGCTCAGGCCCCAGTCGCGCGTGTTCATCGTCAACTCCTCCGCGCGGACCGCCAGCCGGTGTCCCGCGCCGCTGCCAGGATACCATTCACCGGCCGGGTTCAGCGGCTTCGCCAGAACACCAGCGCCAGGGCGGCGATGGCCACCGCCACCACCACCAATAGCCGCCACAGGGTGGGCGGCCCGGAGGAGTCGTCCCGGTGCACGCTGTCGGGATCGCCCAGCGCCGCCTGGGTGAGCTCGTCCTCGGGGGCCTCGGGAGGGTCCGGATGGTACGGCACCAGGTCGCGGGAGAGCTGGCCGAAATAGACCGTCTTCCAGGCGTCCTGGTCCACCCTGGGTGCGGGGGCCGCGGGGGGCGCGGCCTCCTCCTGCGGGCGGTCGGGTTCGTTCATGGGGTCTCCTCCGCCGCCAGGGCCTGCTCCAGCACTTCGTTGACCAGCTGCGGGTTCATCCTGCCCTGGCCGGCCTTCATCACCTGGCCCACGAAGAAGCCCTTGAGGCTCTCCTTGCCGGCCCGGTACTGGGCCAGCTGGCCCGGGTTGGCGGCCAGGACGGTGCGCACCAGCGCGGCGATGGGCGCGCGGTCGGACACCTGGCCCAGGCCCCGGCGGGCGACCACGGCCGCGGGCGGGCCCTCGCCGGCGAGCACCGCCGGGAGCACCGCCTCCTTGGCGGTATTGAGGTTGATGGCGCCGTCGGCGACCAGCTGGATCAGTTCGGCCAGGTGCTCCGGGCGCAGCCCCAGGGCCGCAAAGCCGACCCCGCGCTCGTTCAGCAGCCGGCTCACCTCGCCCAGCATCCAGTTGGCGGCCTGCCGGGGGCTGCCCTCCGCCGCCACCGCCTCGAAGAAGTCGGCGAAGGCCGGGCTCTGCAGCAGCAGCCCGGCCTCGTAGGCGCTGACCCCGTACTGGGCCGTGAAGCGCTCGAACCGGGCTTCCGGCAGTTCCGGCAGGGACCGCCGCACCGCCTCGATCTCGCCATGGGTGATCACCAGGGCCGGCAGGTCGGGTTCCGGGAAGTAGCGGTAGTCCATGGCCGCTTCCTTGCTGCGCTGGCTCCGGGTCACCCCCCGCTCGGCGTCCCAGCCCCGGGTCTCCTGCTGGAAGCGCTCGCCCTTGGCCACCAGCTCGAGCTGGCGTTCGATCTCGTAGTCCAGGGCCTGCTTGACGAACCGGAAGGAGTTGATGTTCTTCACCTCCACCCGGGTGCCCAGGGGCGCCCCGGCCCGGCGCACGCTCACGTTGGCGTCACAGCGGAACGAGCCCTCCTCCAGGTTGCCGTCGCAGATGCCCAGGAAGGTCACCAGCCGATGGATCGCCTTGAGGTAGTCGTAGGCCTCCTGCCCGCTCCGCAGGTCGGGGGCGCCGACGATCTCCAGCAGCGGCACCCCGGCCCGGTTCAGGTCCACGTAGGAATGGTGTTCGTCCAGGTCGTGGTTGGACTTGCCGGCGTCCTCCTCCAGGTGGGCCCGTTCGATGCCCACCCGCAGGCTGCCGGCGGCCCCACGCACCGCTGGGTCCCCGGGAATCCGCAGGCTGCCGCGCTCCACCACCGCCACCGGCCCCTGGGTGATCTGGTAGCCCTTGGGCAGGTCCGGGTAGAAGTACTGCTTGCGGTAGAAGGTGCTGCGTTCGCGGATCTCGGCGCCCACGGCCAAGCCCAGGGCGATGGCCATGCGCACCGCCTCCCCGTTGATGACCGGCAGCGCCCCCGGAAGGGCCAGGCAGACCGGGCAGGTGTGGCTGTTGGGGGCGCCCCCGTAGGCGTTGGGGCAGGCGCAGAACATCTTGGACCGGGTCAGCAGCTGGACGTGGACCTCCAGACCGATCACCGCCTCGTAGCCAGCCGCCATAACCACTCCCTTCTGAAGTCTAGCCTCACTTGCCCAGGCAGAATCCGGAAAACACCTGGTCCAGGGCGCTCTCCGCCCGGTCCTCGCCGGTGAGCCGGGCCAGCAGCCCCCAGGCGCCCTGGAGCGCCGAGGCCGCCAGCTCCGGCGGGCTCCCGGGTTCCAGCAGCCACAGCATCTCCATCTGGAGCACCAGTTCATCCAGCAGTTCGCGCTGGCGCCGGGTGGCCAGCGCGCCCAGGCAGGCGTCCGGCGCCCGGCCGCCCAGGAAGCGCTCGCGCAGGGCCGCGGCCAGGGGCTCCAGCTCGCCCCGGGGCACCGAGATGCGCGGCTCCCCGGGGTCAACGGCGGCGACCGCGGCGGGCTCGGCCCGGTCGGCCTGGTTGCGCACGGTCAGCACCTTGGCGGCGAAGGGCTGCAGCCGGGCCAGGAGCTCCGGATCCGGGGCCGGATCCGCCAGCGGCACCAGGTGCAGGATGAGATCCGCCTGCTCCAGCACCCCGCGCACCCGGGCGACCCCCAGCCGTTCCACCGGGTCGGCGCTGGTCCGCAGCCCGGCGGTGTCGAACAGCAGGAGCGGCAGCCCGGCCCACTGGACCCGCACCTCCAGCACGTCCCGGGTGGTGCCCGGCAGGTCGGTGACGATGGCCCGGTCGGCCCCGGCCAGGGCGTTGAAGAGGGTGCTCTTGCCGGCGTTGGGGCGGCCCACCAGGGCGACCCGGATCCCCTCCAGCAGCCAGCCCGCCGCGCTGGCCCGGCCCTGTTCCACGTGGAACAGGGTCCGCAGCGGCGCCAGGCTGGCCCGGAGCGCGCCCAGGTCCAGGCCGATGCCCTCGTCCTCGCCATAATCCACGCTGGCCTCGGCCCGGGCCAGCCAGGGCGCCAGGGCGGCCTTGGCCTGGGCCACCCAGGGCGGCAGGCCGCCGCTCCGGGCCTGGGCCTGGCGCAGCTGGGTGTCGGTGGCGGCGTTCACCAGGTCGCGCAGGGCCTCCGCCTCCAGCAGGCCCTGCTTGCCGTTCAGCAGGGCGCGCCGGGTGAATTCGCCCGGCCCCGCCAGCCGGATCCCCAGGGCGCCCAGGTGTTCCAGGAACCGCTTCACCAGCAGCGGGTTGCCGTGCAGCTGGAATTCCACCAGGTCCTCCCCGGTGTAGCTGCCGGGCCCCGGGAAGCTCAGCACCAGGGCCCGCTCCCGGAAGCCGTCCCAGGCCAGGGTGCGCAGGCTGGCCACCCGCGGGGGCGGCAGCGCCGGCAGCAGGGGCGCCAGCACGCCGGCCAGGCCGGTCCCGGAGACCCGGACGATGGCCACGGCCGACGGCAGCAGGGGGGTGGCGGGGGCGCAGATGGGGTCCATGGTGGCCTTCCTCGAAAACAGCATTGGCCGGGAAACCCCGGCCAATGGCTTGCCCCGGTGCCGGTTCAGACCCGGGTGACCTTGAGGGCCTTGTAGGTCCCGGTGCCTTCGCTTTCGGTGCTGAAGCCCGGCTGCCGGCTGAGCACCATGTGCACCCAGCGCCGCTCCCGGGGGCTCAGCGAGGTGAAGGTGTAGCTGCCGAAGGCCCGGGCCTTGTCGGCGGCGAAGCCGGCCATGGCGATGATCTCCTTCATCCGGAACAGCCGGAACGACTGCACGTCCAGGTAGGCCAGCCGGATCTCCTCGCGCTCGCCCTGGGCCTCGTGCAGCAGGAACTGCAGGGCGTCCAGCGCCTGGCCCTTGTTGGCCGCCAGCCAGCTGGCGTCCGGGCCCTCGAGCACCAGCCGGTTCGGAAACAGGGCCTCATCCCCCGAGGGGGAGAAGGCGGCCGTCACCTGCAGGCCCAGATGCCGGCACCAGCGGGTGACCAGTTCGGGCGCCTGGTCCAGGGGAAGGGAGGTCTTGCGCATGGCTGGCTCCTCAGGCAACGACCGGCTGGGGCTTGTAGGTCCTGATCACCATCCAGGTCTGGATGATGCCGATGATGTTGAACATCAGGTAGTAGAGGCAGAGCCCGGACGGGGTCTTGGCGAAGAAGAAGGAGAACATGACCGGCATCATGATCATCATCATCTTGCGCTGGGCCGGATCGCCCACGGCGGGGGTCATGGCCTGCTGGACGATCATGGAGCCGCCCATGAGCACCGGGAGGATGTAGTAGGGATCCTGGGAGGACAGGTCCACCAGCCAGCCGAGGAAGGGCGCGTGGCGCAGTTCGAAGACGGCGTTGAGCATGGACCAGAGGGCGAAGAACACCGGCATCTGCAGCAGCATGGGCAGGCATCCGCCCATGGGGTTGTGCCCGTTCTTCTTGTAGAAGGCCATGAGCTCCTTCTGCATCTCCGCCTTCTTGGTCATGTCGTTGCCGAACTTCTCGTACTTGGCCTGCAGCGCCTTCTGGAACGGCTCCAGTTCCTTCATGCGCAGCATCTGGGTGGTGGTCTTGGTGTTCAGGGGCCAGAGCGAGCCGCGGATGACCACGGTCAGGAGGATGATCGCCCAGCCCCAGTTCGGCACGAAGGCGTGGATGCCGCGCAGGATCACGAACAGCAGCTTGGCCACCAGGCCGAAGAAGCCGAAGTCCACCACCTGCTTGAAGGCGTCGCCGTCGGAGCTGGTGCCGGGGGCGTGGAACCGGCTCAGGGCCTCGGCCTGCTTGGGGCCCAGGTAGAGGTTGGCGGTGGCCTTGCCGGCGGCGTCCGGGGCGAGCTGGAAGCCGGGGGCGGTGACGGTCTCCCTCAGGGTCGACCGGTCAGCAGCCCAGATGGCGGCGAAATAGTGGGTGGTCTGGGCCGGCTTCTTGGGATCCAGCCCGGCGTCCAGGCCGACTCGGGCGGAGGCCGGGGGGAGTTCCTTGCGCTTGGCGCCGAGGAAGCTGAAGAAAGAATCCTTCATCATGCCGGTCCAGGCCACCGCCTTGATGGAGCCGGGTTCGATGGAGAACACCCGGCCCAGCCCGGCCACCGCCAGGGGGCTGTCGGGCAGCGGCACCAGGTTGAGCCGCGAGCCCTTGGGGGTGACCCATTCCATGGAGAGGATGTGCCCCTTGGCCGGCACCAGGTAGGTGAGCCGCTCGCCCTGGGCGTTGTGGAAGCTGATGCTGTGCCCCTGCGGGAGGTCGGCCTGTTCCGGGTCGCCGTCGAACCGGGTGCCCAGGACCCCGCCCAGGCCGGGGAAGTCCCGGGCCAGTTCGGAACCGTCCTTGCCCCGCTTGGCTTCCGGGAAGAACCGGGTGCCGTCGTTCCACTCCACCTGCACCAGGGCGCCGTCGCCCTTGCGCCAGTCCAGCTTCAGGGTGTCGTTGGCGACCCGGACCAGCGCCTTGGGATCCACCGCCGGGGCCACCGCGCCGGGGGCCTGGGGCGCCACGGCCGGAGCCTGGACCGCCGGGGCCTCCTGCTGGACCTGCTCGGTCACCGGCGGTGGCGGGTTGTACTTCTGCATCAGCAGGTTGTAGGCCCCGAGCATCAGTACGCTCAGGATCACAAAGATGACCATGTTCCGGTTTTTCATCGAGTTTCCCAACGGCTCAGGGCCAGCCGAAGCTGGCTTTCGATTTCGTGAAACGAGAAAGGACAGCCCTTAGGGGCAGTCCTGGCGGGACGGACCCATACCACACATCGTAGACCATCCTTCGACGGCCCCTCGCGCAGGATCTTGAGAAACGCCATGCGCACCCGGCGCCGGAAGCGGTTCCGTTGGACGGCCCGCCCCTGCTTCCGGGATGCGTTGACCAGGAGCATGGGGTCCTCGCCGGGGGCCCAGGGCCAGATCCGCACGTCCAACAGCTGGTCCCGCCCCAACAGGGGACGCGGAGCCACGCCGGGGACGGCATGATCCTGACGCTGCACCACCCGGTAGCGCCCAGCTACCTTCATGGCTGTTAAAGTGCGAGGACGTGGCGGCCCTTGGCACGGCGACGTTTGAGGACCAGGCGGCCGTTCTTCGTCTTCATGCGGGTGAGGAAGCCGTGGGTCTTGGCCCGGCGGCGGTTGTTGGGCTGGAACGTCCTCTTCATAGAACACCTCATGGCCCCATCTTTATGGAAAGGGCGAACCTTCGAGGCTACCAGCAGCCGATTCGAAGCTCAACCCTAAAGACTGGCCCCCTGTTCCGGAAGGCGATGTTAAAGTACATTTCCCGCATCCGGAATGGAGTTCTGGGGCCGCTCCCCCAAGATCTGTCTGACGCCCTTTCCGGCTCGGGCTCCACTTCGATTCTATAGACTGGGACCTCGCCATGTCACATGACCCTCAAACCCTCTGGGAAACCTTGCGCAAAGGTCTCGCCCAGCGGCTGCCCGAGCGGACCTTCAGCGACTGGATCGAGCCCTGCCATGCGATCAACTTCGACGGCACCACCCTGCTCATCCAGGTGCCGTCGCCCTCGGCCCGGATCTGGATCGAGCAGCAGCTGGCCGAGGAATTCCACGACGTGCTGGTGCAGTCCGACCTGGCCAGCCTGCGGCTGGCCTTCATGGTGGCCGGCGACGCCAAGCCGGCCAAGGCGGCGGCCAAGCCCAAGGCGGCCGCGCAGGCGGCGGCGGTGGCCGAGACGCCCCTGGATTCGCCGTTTCCCCAGGGCTTCCATCGCTACACCCTGGACCGCTTCGTGGTGGGCCCCAGCAGCCAGCTGGCGTTCGCCGCCGCCAACGCGGTGGTCGAGAGCCACGGCAAGCCCAATTCGTCGCTGAACATGAATCCGCTGTTCGTCTACGGCGGCTCCGGCCTGGGCAAGACCCACCTGATGATCGGCATCGGCAAGGGGCTGCTGGCCAAGAACCCGGCCCTGCGGGTGGCCTACCTGAAGGTCGACAATTTCTTCAACGAGCTGACCATCGCCATCCGGGCCAAGAACACCGAGCCCATGCGCAAGAAGTACCAGCAGAACGACGTCCTGCTCCTGGACGATGTCCAGACCCTGGGCAAAATGGAACGGACCCAGGAGGAGATCTTCTACATCCTGGAATACCTGCTCCAGTACGGAAAACAGATCGTCATCACCTCCGACAAGCCGCCGCAGAAGCTGGAAGGCCTCCACGACCGCCTGATCACCCGCTGCAAGTGGGGGCTGACCGCCGATATCCAGCCGCCTGATTTCGAGACCCGGGTGGCGATCCTGCGCAAGAAACTGGAGGATGAAGTTTTCAAGGACCTGCCCGAGGTGCCGGAGGAGGTGATCACCTTCATCGCCCACAAGGCCAAGGGCAGCGTCCGCGACCTGGAGGGCCTGCTGACCCGGGTGGTGTTCCAGAGCAGCTTCCTGGGCGTCTCGCCCAGCCTGGAGGTGGCCCAGCTGGCGTTCCAGGGCCTCACCGGCTCGGAGGCCACCGCCTCCATCTCCATGGAGCGGATCTGCCGGATGACCGCGGAGACCTACAACATCTCCTTCAACGACCTCATGAAGAAGAAGACCCGGCAGCAGATCATCCTGCTGCCCCGCCAGGTGGCCATGTTCCTCACCCGGGAACTCACCGCGGCCTCCTTCACCGAGATCGGCCACAATTTCAACAACATGCACCACAGCACGGTCATGAACGCCATCGCCTCGGTGAAGAACCGCATGCAGAAGGACGGCGATTTCCACAAGACAGTGCACTCCCTGCTGAACAGTATCCAGTGATACTGCATGACTTGCCGTGGAACTAGCCGGCCCCGGCGGATTGCCGGGGCGGACTCCTGCGGAGAACGCCCCGGTGGCCGGACGCCCGGGCCGATCCGCACCGGCCAATCCGCGTTCGCGACCCTTCGACCCACATCTGCCCAGACCAGCCTTTTCCAGCTACAATAAGCGTTTGGATCGATATCCGCAGGATTGCCTCCCCACTCAGCATAATCAGGGTGATTCATGAATTTTCAAGTACAGGTATCCAAAGAACGTCTTGATAAGACTCTGGGGATTCTGAAACACGCTCTGGAACGCCGAGTGACCCTGCCGATCCTCCAGCACATCCTGGCCGAGGTGAACGACCACGAGATGATCCTCAAGACCACCGACATGGAACTGGCCTTCGAGGCCACCGTTCCGGTCGAGGGCCAGGGCAACCGGATCGTGGCGATCCCGGGGAAGAAGTTCATCGAGACCGTGCGGGTCTATCCCGACGGCCTGCTGACCCTGGAGTGGCCGGAAAACGGCAACCGTATCTGGCTCCGGGCCAAGGGCTTCAATTCCGAACACAACATCCAGCCCGGGGAAGGCTTCCCGGAGCTGCCCAAGCCCGAACCCGGGCTGCCCCGGGTCACCGTGCCGGCCCAGGCCTTCCGCAAGGCGATCACCCTGGGCTCCATCTCGGTCAGCAAGGACGCCACCAAGCCCGCGCTCTCGGGGGTGCTGCTGCACCTGAGCAAGCATTTCATCCGGGTGGTCTCCACCGACGGCTTCCGCCTGGCGGTGGTGGAAGTGCCCTGCGAGACCGGCCTGGAAGCCGACGCCCGGCTGATCGTGCCGCGCCGGGCCCTGGACCTGCTGCCCAGCTCCCTGGGCGACGACGGCCAGCTGACCCTCTCCTGGGACGAGCGCAGCCTGTTCATGGACCAGCCCGGGCTCAAGTTCTCCACCCGCCGGGTGACCGGGAACTACCCGGCCTACGAGAAGGTGCTGCCCTCGGAACTGCCGCGCAAGGTCATCGTCGACCGCGAGGACTTCCTCAAGACCCTCCGGGTGGTCGGGCTGAAGAAGGACGACTACAACAAGAACGTCCGCCTGTTCTTCGAGTTCCCCAACCTGCGGGTGTTCTTCCAGCACCCGGACGAGGGGGTCAACCAGGGCACCCTGCCGTTCTCCGGCGAGGAGCAGCCGCTGGAGCTGGCCTTCAACATCGACTACCTCACCGAGCTGCTGGAGCGGATCCCCGGCGAGGAGGTGGTCTACCAGTTCAAGGACGATGTGGGCCAGGGTATCTTCATGTCGCCCAGCATCGAGGACATGAGCTTCCGCTACATCCTCATGCCCGTGAAGTTTGCCAATCCCAGCTGAGCCCGCGCCCGGCCTGGACGTTCACCGCATTACCCTCCGCAACCGTAAAAGCGAGTATTGATGACCCAAGAAGTGACCCCCGCTCAGCTCAAGGAAATCGAACCCACCTACACCGCCGACAACATCACCGTGCTGCGCGACCTCGAAGCGGTCCGCAAGCGCCCGGGCATGTACATCGGCGATACCGACGACGGCAGCGGCCTCCACCAGATGGTCTACGAGGTGGTGGACAACGCCGTCGACGAGGCCCTGGCCGGCTACTGCACCCGGGTGGACGTCTATATCCACGACGACGGCAGCTGCTCGGTGGAGGACAACGGCCGGGGCATCCCCACCGACCTGCACAAGGAGGAGAACCGCTCCGCCGCCGAGGTGATCATGACCGTCCTGCACGCGGGCGGGAAGTTCGACGACAACTCCTACAAGATCTCCGGCGGCCTGCACGGCGTCGGGGTGTCCTGCGTGAACGCGCTGTCCGAGCGGCTCTGGCTGACCATCTGGCGGGACGGCAAGGAGCACGCCATGACCTTCACCCGGGGCCATGCCGACGCCCCGCTGGCCCTCATGGGCCCCACCACCCGCCGGGGCACCCGGGTCCGGTTCAAGCCGGACGCCGAGATCTTCCACTTCAAGCTGGACTTCTCCTTCGAGGTGCTGAGCCAGCGGCTGCGCGAGCTGAGCTATCTGAACAAGGGCGTGCACATCCGCATCACCGACGAGCGCACCGGGGAGAACCACGACTTCTTCAACGCCGGCGGGATCGACGCCTTCGTGGAGCACCTGAACCGCAACAAGACCGCCCTGCACAAGCCCCCCATCCACATCGAGGACACCAAGAACGACACGGTGGTGGAAGTCAGCCTGCAGTGGAACGACACCTACCAGGAAACCCTCTACTGCTTCACCAACAACATCCGCAACCGCGACGGCGGCGCCCACCTCGAGGGCTTCCGCGCGGCCATGACCCGGGTCATCAACACCTACGCCGAGAAGAACAACCTGCTCAAGGCCTCCAAGGTGACCCTGTCCGGCGAGGACGTCCGCGAGGGCCTGACGGCGGTGATCTCGGCCAAGGTGCCGGACCCCAAGTTCAGCAGCCAGACCAAGGACAAGCTGGTCTCCAGCGAGGTCAAGGGCATAGTACAAACCATCGTCTACGACCGGCTCAGCAGCTTCTTCGAGGAGAACCCCCGGGAGGCCAAGGCCATCCTGGAGAAGGCCATCGAGGCCGCCCGCGCCCGGGAGGCCGCCCGCAAGGCGCGGGAACTGACCCGGCGCAAGGGCACCCTGGACAGCGCCGGCCTGCCGGGCAAGCTGGCCGACTGCCAGGAGAAGGATCCCACCCTCTCGGAGATCTTCCTGGTGGAGGGCGATTCCGCCGGCGGCTCGGCCAAGCAGGGCCGCGACCGGCGCACCCAGGCCATCCTGCCGCTCAAGGGCAAGGTGCTCAACGTGGAGAAGGCCCGGTTCGACAAGATCCTGGCCCACAATGAATTGCGGATCCTGATCCAGGCCCTGGGCACCGGCATCGGCGGCGAGGACTTCAAGGTCGAGAACCTGCGCTACCACAAGATCGTCCTGATGACCGACGCCGACGTGGACGGCTCGCACATCCGCACCCTGCTGCTCACCTTCTTCTACCGGCAGATGCCGGAGCTGGTGCTGCGCGGCAACCTCTACATCGCCCAGCCGCCCCTCTACAAGGTCAAGAAGGGCAAGCAGGAGCGCTACCTCAAGGACGAGCGGGCGCTGGAGGAGTACCTGTTCAACAAGGCCCTGGACGGCTGGACCCTCACCCTGCCCGGCGGGGCCGAGCACCAGGGCCCGACCCTGGTCCGGGAGATGAAGAAGTGGGGCGAGGTCAAGCAGCTCTACGGCAAGCTGGAGCGGCGCGGCTACGCCCGCCCGCTGGTGGACGCCATGCTCAACCTGGGGCTGCTGGACGAGGGCCGGTTCCACACCGCCGAGGCCCTGGGCGCCTTCATGGCCGAGCTGGTGGCCCGGGAGCTGGGCCAGTGCGAGCTGGATTCGGTGGACGCCATGGAAGTGGACGGCGAGACGATCCCCGCGGTGCACCGGCTCAAGCTGACCCGCATGCACCTGTCCCGGCCGATCACCCTCTGGATCGACGAGCAGGTCTCCCACTGGGGCGAATTCCGCCGGCTCATGGCGCTGCGGGTCGACCTGGCCGGCTTCACCGGGGGCAGCCTGAAGCTCCGCCGCACCGGGACCCCCGCGCCGGCGGCCGAGCCCGGCGAGGGCGAGGAGGGCGAGAGCGTCCTGGGCAAGCAGGCCAAGGAACTGGCCTTCGAGACCGCCGAGGACATGCTGGCCATGATCATGGAGGAAGGCAAGCGGGGCGTCGGGATCCAGCGCTACAAGGGCCTGGGCGAGATGAATCCCGAGCAGCTCTGGGAGACCACCATGGATCCCGAGCGGCGCACCCTGCTGCAGGTGCAGGTGGACGACGCGGTGGAGGCGGACGAGATCTTCACGATCCTCATGGGGGACGCGGTGGAGCCGCGCCGGCGCTTCATCGAGAACAACGCCCTGCTGGCCGAGAACCTTGACGTTTAGTGATCAACTGTTCCACGTGGAACCAACGGAAGCCGAATGACCCAGAACCAGCGTATCGAGCCCATCGAAATCGAAAAGGAAATGCGGAAGTCCTACCTGGACTATTCCATGAGCGTCATCGTCGGCCGGGCCCTGCCCAACGTCCACGACGGCCTCAAGCCCGTGCACCGGCGGGTGCTGTACGCCATGAAGGAGAGTGGCAACGAGTGGAACCGCGCCTACAAGAAGTCGGCCCGCACGGTCGGCGACGTGATGGGCAAGTACCATCCCCATGGCGATTCCGCCATCTACGACACCCTGGTGCGGATGGCCCAGCCGTTCTCCATGCGCCACGTGCTGGTGGACGGCCAGGGCAACTTCGGCTCCATCGACGGCGACAGCGCGGCGGCCATGCGCTACACCGAGGCCCGGCTGTCCCGGCTGGCCTCGGAGATGATGGCCGACCTGGAAATGGACACGGTGGACTGGGGTCCCAACTACGACGACAGCATGGAGGAGCCGCTGGTGCTCCCCACCCGCTTCCCGAACCTGCTGGTGAACGGCAGCCAGGGCATCGCCGTGGGCATGGCCACCAGCATCCCCCCGCACAACCTGCGGGAGTGCCTGGGCGCCCTGATCGCCCTGGTCGACGACCCCACCCTGGGCCTGGACGGCCTCATGGCCCACGTCAAGGGCCCGGATTTCCCCGGCGGCGGCCTCATGCTGGGCACCGAGGGGGTGCTGGACGCCTACCGCACCGGCCGCGGCCGCTGCGTGGTGCGGGCCAAGTCGCACGTGGAACAGATCAAGCGAGCCGGCGACCGGGAACAGATCGTCTTCACCGAGCTGCCCTACCAGGTGAACAAGGCCACGCTGCTGGAGAAGATCGCCGAGCTGGTCCACGAGAAGAAGATCGACGGCATCTCCGACCTGCGCGATGAGAGCGACCGGGAAGGCATCCGGATGGTGGTGGAGCTGAAGAAGGGCGAGTCCAGCGACATCGTCCTCAACTGCCTCTACCAGCAGACCCAGCTGCAGAACTCGTTCCCCATCACCATGCTCTGCATCGTCAACGGCCAGCCGCGGATCCTCACCCTGCGCGAGGTGCTCAAGGAGTTCATCGGCTTCCGCCGCGAGGTGGTCACCCGGCGCACCCTGTTCCAGCTGCGCAAGGCCGAGGACCGCCACCACATCCTCATGGGCCTGAAGATCGCCCTGGACTTCCTGGACGCGGTCATCAAGCTGATCCGCGCCGCCGCCTCCCCGGACGAGGCCAAGCTGGGCCTCATGGAAGGCCGGTTCGCCACCGCCGCCCAGCTGGAGCGGGAGCCCTGGCTGCGGCTCTCCGACAAGCAGGCCCAGGCCATCCTGGACATGCGGCTGCAGCGCCTGACCGGGCTGGAGCGGGACAAGATCCTGGACGAACTGGCCGAGCTGGAGCAGACCATCGCCCACCTGAAGGCCATCCTGGCCGACGACACCCTGCTCATGGCGGTGATCCGCGAAGAGTTCCAGGCCATCAGCGACCAGTTCGGCAACGACCGGATGACCGAGATCGCCGCCTTCGCCGGCAACATCCGCATGGAGGACGTCGTTCCGGACGAGGAGATGGTGGTGACCATGTCCAAGGCCGGCTACATCAAGCGCACCGCCCTGGTGGCCTACCGCCGGCAGAAGCGCGGCGGCAAGGGCAAGCTGGGCATGAAGACCAAGGACGAGGATTTCGTCGAGCGGCTGTTCCTCACCAAGGCCCACGACACCCTGCTGGTCTACACCGACCGCGGCTACGCCTACGCCCTGAAGGTCTACGACCTGCCCGAGGCGGCCGCCTCCACCCGCGGCAAGCACATCAAGAACCTGATCTCGCTCAAGGACGACGAGAAGGTGGTCACGCTCATGGCCCTGCGGGAGTTCCCCGAGGAGCACCACCTGGTGTTCGCCACCGCCGACGGCACCGTGAAGAAGACCAGCCTCAGTTCCTACGCCAACATCCGCAGCAACGGCCTGATCGCCCTGAACATCGAGGAGGGCAACCGGCTGGTGTCGGTGCGGGTCTCCACCGGCAACCAGCAGATCGTCCTGATCAGCGCCCTGGGCAAGGCCATCCGCTTCCCGGAGGAGGACATCCGGGCCATGGGCCGCACCGCCACCGGGGTCCGGGGCATGCGCCTGGGCCACGGCGACGAGATCGTCGACATGGAAGTGGCCGAGCCGCTGCCGGACCTGGCCGAGGGCGAGGAGCCGGACGAGAGCACCGCCAGCCACGGCATGCTGCTCACGGTGACCGAGAAGGGCTACGGCAAGCGCAGCCTGCTCCAGGACTACCGGCTCCAGGGCCGGGGCGGCGGCGGGGTCATCAACATCCGCGCCGGAGTCCGCAACGGCAAGGTGGTGGGGTCCGTCCTGGTCAAGCCGGGCGAAGGCTGCCTGCTCATCTCCCAGGAGGGGATGGTCATCCGCTTCGATATCGACACCGTGCGCAAGACCGGCCGTGCCGCCATGGGGGTCCGGCTGCTGGGCCTGGCCTCCGAGAGCGACCGGGTGGTCGGCCTCGCCAAGATCGATGCCAGCGCCCAGGCCCTGGAAGAGGAGGACGACCTCGACCTGGTGGTGGACGCGGAGACCGGCAAGCCCGGGCCCAGCGAGGGCGGCGAACCGCAGAAGCTGGGCTTCGACTAGCCCATGGCCGGCGCCCTCGAGGCCGGCCTGACCGGCACCTTCGAAAAGCTGGCACAGCCCCAGGAATCCGCGGCCGCGCTGGGTTCCGGGGGGCTGGAAGTGTTCTCCACCCCCTCCCTCGTGGCCCTGTTCGAGCTCACCGCCAAGCGGCTGGTGGACCCCCTGCTGGACCC
>Ga0316217_10001201_pt1 | contig 34690 bp, 36 predicted proteins | sample 1anoAmetaG_FD_203633 | JGI IMG/M metagenome (GOLD analysis project Ga0316217, IMG submission 203633) | Freshwater microbial communities from Trout Bog Lake, Wisconsin, USA - 1anoA | ecosystem: Environmental > Aquatic > Freshwater > Lake > Hypolimnion/Profundal zone | place: USA: Wisconsin...
GGTCAGATAGAAGAAAGCCCCGAAACCTAGTGGTGACGGGGCTTTCTGTTTGGTGCGCCCAGCGCGACTCGAACGCGCGACCTACGGCTTAGAAGGCCGAATAACTATCGTTGAAATGCTATATTTTACGGGAATTTATTTTGGGTGACTTTAATTTTGCCACCGTCTTTGCCACCTTTGGTCTTGGATTCCTTTGGTTTTGCTTGGTCGCTCGGTATTGCTGGGCCAAGACCCATTCGAGCGGCGACGGCAGCTTGTTCGTCGTGCCCCGTTGATGATGCCCCATCTTCCACGTACCGCATCGTCGTAACGATGGCCTTATGCCGAAGCATTTTTTGAATGTGGACGAGTGGGGTCCCTGTCTCACTGTGGATAGTGGCAAAAGTCGCCCTGAGACGGTGGGGAGATAAATGATGGAGCCCAGACTTGTTTGCACCCCGGAGGATCGCTTTCCGAGTGTATGAGGTGCGATGTGGTAATCCGTCCTCCGATGGAAAGATAAGGCCCTCATTAGACTTTTGGGGAAGAGCCGCCAAGAAAGATGCGAGCCACTCGGGCATGGGAATAGCAACCGCTTCCTTGCCTTTTGTCTTGCCTGGCGTGTATGTATTTCGGTGAAAATCTACCCACTCCCAACGTGCGCCAAGGGCTTCGGCTTCCCGCAACCCAAGCCCCACCATCATTCGTACTATCCCCCTTACGTTTGGGTTTCTACTACGGTCCACCTCATCCAGGAATACTTTGATCACTTCAGCAGCTAGGACCGGGCGGGGCTTTCGCTGGACACGCAGTTTCTGAATTTTGTATGGTTTTGCGACCAGGACCCCGCGCCGGATGGCAAACCCAAACAAGGTATCCAGGATCTTCAAATAGGTGTTGGCTCCGCCAGGAGAATGTGTTGCCAGGTAATCCGCTCTCGATTTCTCAACTGTTTTCGTGTCGATTCGGTCAAGTGGGAGATGCCCAAGAACTGGCTTGATATGCAGTGTCCACATGGATTTCACCCGATCCGTGTGCTTCTTGGAGCCAACTTCCTTATTCAACAAATACCAATCATCCCAAACGGCGGACAGGAGGGGGAGACTCAGCCTAGTCCACTCCTGTCGCCTCGCCTTGCCCCTCAATTCAGTCTTGAGTTCCTCCAGGAACGCCTTGGCTTTTCTCGGATCTGTGGTGTCACACGATCCATGGTAGGTCTCGTTTTTAAATTTAAATTTGTAGTACCAGGAAGACCCACGAGGGCCTACATGCAAGCGTAGGCCATTTTCGAATTTGCTCTCTTCGGGGTTGCTCATTTTTTTCGGGGGAGAAAACGATTGAGACGATGTCCAGTCCAAAGGGCAGTTCCAGAGACCTCTCCCTCATGATCGCCATTTGGGCCGGCACGACGGACACGCATGGATCCATCGGGCATATGCAGCAACAAGATTTCTCCTGGCGAGACGCGATGAGGAAGCGACCAGTCGAGGCCCTTGAAAATAACGGGTTCCTCCTGGGCTACATCGGGGGGCAAATCGATATCTGCATGTGCCAACAACAGCGCGTGATCATCGTCAGCGCCGAGCCAAAATTCAGCCCATGACTCAGATATGACAACGAGAGATTCCCTTGCGTCCAACGACGCGAGTTCATGGCGGCGAGACGGAGGAACGCTATGGCTCATGACCATGTCTGGCGTTTCCCCATCCCCCGCCAAAAGCCATTCGACAGTGGTGTCGGCGTCCCTTGCAAACCTGGCCAAGGTCGAGGCGTGCGGCATCCGTACGCCTCTGAGCCAGTCGCCTAGGGTTTTTGCCCCTACGCCCGTGGCAGTAGCGAGTTGCTGGATGCTTCCAGCCACGTCCACCAGGGTCTGGAGACGCTGGGGAAAACCGGGCTTTCTGGCACCAGGACGACGCATGCGACCATTATGGCATAAATACGACCTGAAAATATGGCCCGATAGAGTTAGTCAACCCTAGTGTTTTCCTGGCGTTTCGAAAAATGAGTGATGGGTAGTGAAGAATTAATGCATAAATTTTTTATCGGCAATAATCAGGTGAATTTTTGTGGTGCTTTAGGTCGTTTAATGGGGCATAATAAGGTTAGGAGGAGTCCTCATGGAGCCCGGCCCGAACGAAAACCAGATCAAATTGTTCAATGCCAAGGAGCTTAAAGGCATGCTCCGTCCCTATCTCCCCCTCTCCTTGGGGGCCAACACTTACCGCATGCTCCTGGGGGCCATGCCATCAATTCTCCTACCGGGTGGTAAACGCCGGTACTACGACCTGGCTGAGGTCATCCAGAACATTCCTCAAGTCCTTCGCCGCCTGCACGGAGTTCCAGACATTGTGGTTGCGGCCGAGCCATCCCTCCATCGCCGCCGTCCCCGGACGCACCTCGCCGCTGGGTAGCACGAGAACGCCCCCTGAGATCCGGGGGCGCTGATTTCCAGAACTTAGGTGCCCAGGGACGCCACATCCACTGGGCCACTGCCAACCCCAACTCCCCTAGCACGGACAGAACGATGTCGACAGCCACAGGCGAAGCCTGCGCACCTAGTATGGAACGGCCTGTACCTTCTGGCAAGATCCACAAAATAAAGCGGGTGGACGGAGAACTTGTTTCTATTCTCCATGATGAGCTTGCCAAGCAGTTCGTGGACAACCTCGAAGACTGGGTGACGAATCAGGTCGTTTCCAGGGGGGGGCGTAAGGGGAAGCCTCGGTCGTTCACTCCTTGTGATCGAGCTATTGCCAAGCTCTTGGTTACCCTTCCCCGCGACACCGGTATGGCAGATTGGGAGTCGATGGCCCCGGCTCTGGCACCGCTGGCCAGATGCTCGACGAGAACGGTCGAGCGGTTTTTCCAGAAAACGTGGAACTGCCCCTGGTTGTCGTTCCAGCAGGGGAATCGTTCTCCCGTGGCGGCGAAGCGCTGCCGGGCCCGGGTACGACTGATGGAGGACACGGCTGAGGCTTTGCTGTATAGCGGTGTCGCGGAAAAAGTTTCCGCCGCTAAAAGCATTCGTACGGAGTCTTACCTGAAGGTTACCGGCCATCTTCCACCCGTAGCTACCAGAGCGACAAGATGTCGCAGGAGGGGAGAGTCTAAGCCTTCGGCAGACTCTCGGAACCGGGACCGCCAGCCCCAATCCGGCAGCGCGGTACCTCCGGCAGGGCATTCGGACGATCGCAGCGATTCGGCCCGTCCTGGCAGTACCTGCAGTACCAGCTCCTCCGGCCAAAAACCACGAGATCATGGGCACGGCACTAACAAGCAAACGCGCGCGCGCGCGGGCGCTGCCTGTGATGCCATGCCTCCACAATATCAGCCGATTTTTTCCGAACTGATAGCGACGCTCCAGGCTGTCGTCCCGGAGGAGACGCTAGCTCCCGCCAACGTCCAAAAGCTCCTCCAGAAAACGATGGTTCCACCGGCTGACGTGGTTCCCCTCGTGATGGCGGCACTGACTTTCACGCCCGAATCCACCCTGTCGAAGATCGCCCATGCACTGGCAGCCTTGCGGCCAGGATGGGTCGCAGCGAAGGCCCAAGAGGTCCTGGACCGGCAGCGCCAGGAGAAGGCCTCCACCGAGGCTGATCCTGTGGACGCTGAACCCTCGATCGTCGATGAAGCGGTCGCGGATCTGGTGGGATTCACCGGCGCGAACGAGGGTGGCGCTCGAAGCGCCGTGGAGGGGTTCTTGGCCGTCCATGACCCCATGACCTTCGTATTTTTGCTGAAGGCGATTGACGAGAAATTCAAGCGTAAGCCACAGGGTATTCGCGACCTTCCTGCATTCGCGGTCTCCCAGCTCGCCTGCTTCCCGCGAGATACTGGCACACTCGATCTGGTGCACCACTACCAGCGGCTAAACGCTGTCCGCAGCCACCCTGCGGACTGGGACAGTGTCCACGGTCGTACCCCTGGCGCGGGCTGGTCGGCGGTGAAACTGCCCCTCCGTGCGGACGCCCAGGCCCGCGCCCTGTTCGAGGCCTGGCAGCGGCTCCTGGCGGTCTCACCGGCCCCGGATTCGCCTGCCTACCTGGGCCACTACGACGCCGAGCGCAAGGCTTTCGGCGACCTGGTGGCGAGAGCGGAGGAACGGATGGGCGACCGGGCAGAACCACTCCGCGAAGCCCTGCGGCTCCACCTGGTCGAATCCAACCTGTTGGAGGGCACGCTGGTCTGGCGGCGGGTCTGGAAGCACCACTGGTACAGGATCGTTTGCGAGCACTGGAACCTTCCCTGATTGGGAAAAGGAGACAGCATGGCAGTCGAAATCGAATTTACCGAGGTTCAAATCGAGGCCGAGATCGAGGCGGAGCGGGCCGCGATCCGGCAGACCCTCTTCGGTGGGCTGGGCGCAGCGGCTGGCTCGATTTGGCTCGAACTGGATCAGGATTTCCTGGCGCGGTGCGCCTTCGGCCGAAAGGCCCGAGGCCTGCTCAAATGCCTCGGCATCACGACTGGGAAAATGTCGAATGACCAGGTGGCCATGGTCTTGGCGGCCGCGAGCGGGAAGCCAACGTGGGTCCGGCAAAATCATCCAAACGTGAAGCGCGTCACCAGCTCACTGCTCATGGCGGCGCTTCGAGAATTGCAGGCCTCTGGCGGCTGGCCGGAAGCCGAGGTGGAGCTGAACCGCCGTCGGAAGCTTTGCGGAATCCATCGCCTCGTCTGGCGCGGCCGCGATGCCGGTTGGCTTTCGATCCCGGGCGATCGAACAACCCGAGACCCAGAACCCCGCTACCTCTGAGCGACACCAATCCAAGACGAAAAGGCCGGGTTTCCCCGGCCTTTTCTGTGCAGGTCGCACCAATTATTAGGCGCTAATGGTCTGTGTCCGAGATTCCATCGGATGGGGCAGGGTGGCGGCCTCTGCGCAGGGAAAGGTCACGATCCAGTGTTCGCCGATCGCGACCGCACGCATGGACATAATTATCTTTCCCACAGCGTCGGCGACATCCTCGGAGAACAGCAGGCAGTCCTCGCAGGACAGGAGCCATTCTTCCCAGCTCTCCCCGCATCGGATGGCGGCTTGCAGTGCTGAAAGTCCGGAGCAGTGGCCTCGGCCGAGGATGTTTCGCACCGACCGCCAGGCGTAGTCGCGCAGGGTGGCGTCGGCCAGATATCCGTATTCGAATTTGGTGAAACCAGGCCGCATCGGATGACTCCTAAGGGTTGACCTGCCGGGTAGGTTTTTGTCGGTCGGATACTACTTGGCGCTCGATCGCTTCTAAGTCCCGCCGCACTGCTGCACGGATATCGACAGGTGCATTTGCCTGGGCTCGCAGGGTGGCCATGTGAAGAAGGTCTAGAGGCCCGCGTTGGCGGCTGAATTCCGCGACGAGTTCAGTCCTCATCCGACCGTCTGCGCTCGCGTTCAGAGGCAGTTCCTTCGGGGATCCCAGGGGTTGGATTGTCGTCACTTGTGATGGCGATTCAGGTCGGGGCAGGGGCACTTTCGCTGCCTGGACCTCGGCCGCGAGCGGCCGGTAAATCGGCAACAGATTGGCCAGGCGCTGGCGCTGCATTTCAGCGGGCCCGCCTTGTGCTCGGACCTGTCGAGCGATGAGGTCCAGCTCCTGGAAGCGGGTCGTGGCGACCAGCAAATCGGAGTCATTTTGACTCTCGGCGCGAGTCTGGAGCAGGTCGGCGGCGGCCGACATGACGAGCCCGCCATCCTGGCGCTCCCAGAGCGTTGACCAGGCTAGGAGACCGAGCCCCGCACCGGAAACCAGGAGCAGGGCCACCGCGAGTGTTGCTCGCTGGGCTGCGAACTTCATCCGGCCCTTTGCCGACAACAAAGCGAAACCCTGCTCGGCTCCATCAAATTCGAGGTCAGCCGACCGGAACATGTTTCGGCTCCGGCGTCCCAGCCTCGCGCCGATGCCGCCGCTTCGGGGCCGGGGCGAGGGCTTCCTTGTGCAGGTCCTGGAGGGCCTGGCAAATGACCTCCTCTGGGGTCACCGAGGCTGCGACGGCCTGGTCGCGGAACCAGGAATAGACACTCTCTGGAAGCACGATTTTGGCTTTGATTTCAGCCTCCGGAGTTCTCCTTTTAAACATCCACACCATAGTATCCTCCTAGGAAATTGGCTTGAACGAAGTCTAGTTTTTTGTTGTTTCTAACGCAATGAAATTCATAAATTTTTTCATAAATCTTCCCATCATCAGGAGAGTGAACGCTGGTCAAGTTTCTAGCCATTTGACCTGTCCCGCGGAATCAGAAACCCCACCAATCAGACGGGAGAAATCGCCGGGAATTCAATGAATTTGGCGAGGCGTGCCAGCAAGATTTAGACGTGGACTGTTGAGAGTGACTCTCAAAACCGAGCGAAAAGCACCCCGAAAAGGGGTGGCAAGTATGCGGCTGCGCCGCCTCGTGGCTAAAGCCACACCCAACAGCAAAATAGGTGGTATCAACAGCCATCAATTCGTTGTCTTTGTTTGGCTTAATCGCTGCTAAGTATACGTCAAACACGAAGTTATTTGGTATCAAGACAAATGTAAGATTAAACTTGCACTGATACGGAGAATGTTTAAGCTCTGGTGTAGGGGACTCATGATGGTCGATGAAGCAAGGGCTAAAATGCAGAAGGGACGCCAGCGGCGCGAGGCATTTTTTTGGCGGGCAGAGGATCACCAGCGGCTCGCAGATGCGGCGGCTCAGACTGGTCAGACTCTGTCTGATGTCATCCGTACAGCGGTGTCTGGATACCTCGATGCAGCAGAGGAGAAGCGGTTTTCGAGCCGCCTGAAGGGTCTGGAAGATGCTGCCAGTCAGGGCCTGCGAGAGGCTCGTAAAACACGCGACAGAATGGATGAGTTGTACGCACAGAATCGAGCACAGGAGCGTGAAGCGGTGGAGCGCGAGGCCGCCTTCGGCCAAGCTGTCCAGAGCCGATTGGCGGCGTTGGAAGAGGCGGTGGCAGCTCTCAGTGTGCACAGCGGGAACACGCTGATGCTAGCCGGGGCCATGGCTCTCGCGGACCCCAAGATTCGCGCCACATTCCAAAAAATTACCGCCAACCCGGCAGCTCTCATGCCCACGCTTATGCGCCCCGCGACGGGCCAATAGGCCTCCTGATGCCGATCGAAAAAGTGATCGACCGCCCCTCTGCCGCCTCGCGATCGCGTGGACTGCGGTCGATGCCGAGCCTGGAGCGGCGCGAGCACTACCTGGCCTCTGAGCACGAGAGGGAACAGGCGGAGCTGCTCGACGTGGACGGCCAGCAGCAGACCATAGACCAGGCCGTGCAGCGCCTGGGGGGTGTCCACGCCGAATACCACGAGCTTGTTTCGGCCGCCTCACTGCTGGAATCTAAGTGCCTTGCTGCGAGGCACCCGGACCGCACAGAAGCGGAGGTTATGGGCAAGCACTTTGCTGCCCAGGCCCGCGAGCTTGACCCCACTGGGAGGGCCTCGGTCGCTGTCCATCAGGCGGCGAATGGCTCCTGGCACGCGCACATCGACTTGCCCGGCCGCGAGGTTCCTGGGTTGCGCGGACCGCATGGCCTGGCGATCAGGGCTTGGGACCGAGCATGGGACCAAGGCAAGGCTTTGCCGCCCCCATCTGACTTCGCGGCCCTGGCGGAGGCCAAGCGGCTTCGTAGCGAAATCGCGACCTTACGGCAGGAGATAAAGGCAAGCCGGAAGGAAGAGAAAGCACGACTGGGTGCGACCCAGGACGCCGCCCAGCGCAACGCCCTCCGGGCCAAGTACGGCGAGCGTACAGCGGCCCTGGAGGCGAAGCTGCACGATCTCCAGACCCGCCGTCTGGAGGCGTTTTATGGTGCCAGGGGCTGCGCTGGATCCCTGGAACACCAGGTCGAGCTGGAGCGCGAGGAATACCGGCATCGTGGGGAGGAGCGGAAAATCCAGCAGGCCGAGCTGGGCCAGCGGATCCGCCTGGCCCGGCAGATCCCAGACCAGGAACGATTCTGCGAACTGGGCGCAGCGGAGCGCCTGCCGATCCGCGCGGCCGCCCTGGCGCGAGAGCTGGAGATCGTCGCTCAGAAGCACGATTTCGAGGCGGGCGGAATGGCACCAGATTCGCCCGAACTCGCGGAGTTGCGGGAACGCCAATCTGCCGAGAACACCTCGATATTGCTGCGTTTCGAGGTTTCAAAACTGCGCGATCGCGAGACGGATTTGTCGCGGCAGGGTGGCGTCGCGACGAACTGGGCGAACCAACTCCGCGACCAGGTGGGAGCGCATCGGAGGTATTCCAAGAAGACCCTCAGCCGGTGGGCGACAACTTATGAAGGCCGGAAAGTCCTCATGGCTGAGCGCCATAGCCTGGAGGGCCAGGTGCTCCAAAAAGGGGCCGAGGGAAGCGGCCGGGCCGCACCCACCGAGACCCAGCTCCGCAAGCTCCATCAGCGCCAGGCGAGGGAGCGCAAGGACCTGGAGATGGAGCCCGGCAAACTCGGCTTGAACCGCGCGAAGGGGGCGGCCAAGAGCCTGGGGAAGCGGGCCATTCGTATGTCCGCACAGGCGATGAGGAAGCTCCAGGAAGCCGTCAAGAAGGCCCAGGGCCAGTCCCGAACCCGGGGCCTCGAAGACGCCGAACGGGGTGTCGAGGCCGCCCAGGGTACCGGTTTGGCTGCCGCCTCGGGGACGGCGAAAGTCGTCGTCACGGTGGCGACGGAGACCACAAAGGCCGCCGTCCACCAGGCGCAGCACGCCGCTAAGGCATGCGCCGTCACTGCCGAGGCCATTACCGCCGGAATCATCAACCCGGCGGCCGGGGCCAAGATCGCAGCCGAAGGCTACGCCGAGGCAGGGAAGGGGGCGGCGAAAGACGCCACGAATGACGCGATTTCCGGTGCGAAGGCGACCAGCCGGGACGCCGCCACGGCGGCCAGACAGACCGGTGCGGAGATGATCTCCGGCCTCACCAGTTTTGGCATGGGGGCGGCCCCGCCGGAGCTGCAACACGCAGCGAAAACGCTCAAAGAGGCTGGTTTGGCCACGGTCAGAACCGCCAAAAATCTACTCACTATGGATTTCTTGGGGGCCTCCGCCAGTGCCGGTGAAGGGGCGCTTGCGACCACGCGGGAGACCGCTGGAATGCTTCGGGGAAAGCTGCCCATGCCATTCGAGAAGATTGCGGACCTGGCGTCAAAAATCCCCGTCATCGGCCTGGGAGCCAAGGCCCTGAAACTCACCACAGAACTTGCCGCAGGCGCGGCCAAAGCGAAAGCTGGCCTCGAAATCGACCGCTAACCGTGAAGGAGGAAAGCACGATGAAATACCATGTTCCGGTCCTACTGGCTGCCGCCGTCGCGGCCAACGCTGGCGGCCCTGTCGAGTCCTACGGCTTGGCCCTGCCTAGCTCAGCAGTGGTGCAGGGGAGCCCGGCGCAGTACGACGCCTGGGAGCATGAATGGACCGCGCAGGTGCAGCAGTTGACTGTGGTCCTACAGCACGAGGAGTCCCTTTGGGACGCGGTCCAGTGGCCCGATCGGAGCGATGCGTTCCGCCGCCATGCGGCCTTACTCTGCCCGCTGTCTATGAATGGCAGGCCAAGGTCTGCGATCGCTGGCGGCTACCCATTCGCTCAGTGGCACGCGCTGCGCGATCTGGAATCGCGGTGGCTGGATCGCCATCAGTTGCTCCAGCCGAATCGCCTCAGTACACCGGCCTATGGAATCTGGCGGCATTTCGTCGCCGCCGAGATCGACCGCTATGGGGTGGCGGTGGCTGAGGCCCGGGCGCTGGCTGACGCCTACGCGGCAGACCGGCCGCGCAAACAGGCCGAGATCGCAGCGTACCGTAAGGCCATGGAGCAGGAGCAGCAGACCGAGCATCTGGCGGCCTACACGGCCGACCAGAGAGCCAGGGCAGAGCGGGCCCGGAAGGAAAAGGAGGAAGCTTTCGGCGACCCTTCGGGGGGGCTGGAGAAGCGGCTGATGGACGGCCAGGCGGACCAAGTGACCCTCATGCGGACGCTCCTGGAAAATGAGAAGCAGGACACCCAGCAGCGCGGGGCCGCTCAATGAATCTGGTTGGGTTTATCCGGGAAAATCTGCTCCTGGAGGGCCAGGAAGTGCCTCTTTGGCGAGCCGAGGCCCAGCTCCGGCGGCTCCGGCAGGCGCTGGTCTGGACGGCGGTGCCAGTCGTTCTGTTTGGCGGCCTCTTGGCCTATCGCTGGCCCGCAGCCAAAGCCAGGGGCGTCCGGATCCTGGTGGAGCGGCTCGCCACCACCGATACCATCGCCCTGGAGGCCTACCGCCAGGGCATCTCTGAGGTGGAGGGTCAGGCCGTGCAGGCCTATCACGACCCATCTCTGAGCGAGGACCAGCGGATGGACAAAATACGCTTGAAAGTGGCCATCCGCGACCAGCTCATGCAGCGCCGGAAAGCGGCCGAGGTGGTCCTGGACCGCGCCACCCGATCTCAGGTGGCACTCCCGGCGCGGATCTATGGCTGGACCCCCTTCTCAGATCCTTTCACGGGCCAGGCCTACCTGGCCTCAGCCACGCGCCAGGAGGTTGGGCGGGCAAGTTTCACGGCCGCCATGATCAGCCCGGAACAAGCCGAATTCCTGCACCTGGTCGCGAAGCTTTCCCACCCGGCCGCGCCCGCCCTGGATCAGGATACGTTGAAATTCATCAAATAAACCAAAAAACAACAATTGTTTAAAACAAAAAAATAAGGTAAAATTTAAGGGCATCGGAGGCACCATGAAGCCAGCACACCGCAGGATTTTATTTTTTGGCGGGTTGATCGTGTTAATGCTGGCGTTGATCGGCTTTGGCCTGCATCGACAAGATCGCCAGGGCGACCGGGCGTACCAGCTCTTGCGCGATACGGTCCTGGCCGCTGATTCGGCGATCGCCGAGGCGAAGCACCAGCCGGTGCCTCCCACCAACGCCCAGCTCGCGGAGGTGCGATCGCGCTTTCGTGGCGTCGAGATGGTGGAGGCCGCGATCCAGGGGGTCAGGGTGCTGGAGGTCGAGGTCCGAGCTGCGATTCGAGAGTCTCCGGAGGGGGCCTTGGCCGCCAAGATGGCAGCGGAAGTGACGGCACTGACCGGCATGCCGAAATCGCAGCTCGCGAGTCCCGTCGCACTCAAACTTTCGACCGACTACAGCCATGATCTGGTCGCCTATGACAAACAAAAGGCTGACAACAAGGCACTTTACGACGCGCTGGCCAAGGTTAGGGCTGCACAGACGGAGCTGGCGGCGCTCCGCCAACCTGACAAATAGCCACCCGTCACTTCCGCACACCGAGGCCCGCTTTCGCGGGCCTCGGTCATTCCGGGATTTGGTCGAGGTCCAAAAGCCATCGCACGAGGTCGGGCCTGGTCGGCCAGTCGCTGGGCCACCAGGTGGGGCGCGGTAGCCGGTGGCTGCGCAGAGTCCAGGCGATGGCGATCAGAGCCAGCGGGAGCAGGGCAGGGGCTCCCAGGTGCAGGCTCCCCGCCGTAAGCGCCAGCACAGCACAAGCTGTCCATGCCACCAGCCAGACGCCCTGCTGACGCATGACCGAGGCCCGCTCGGCTGGGGTCCAGCGATCCCAGTTGGCCAGGTCTGACTGGGATCGCTGCCACCAGGCCGCCAGCGAATCGCGGAAAAGCAGGGGCGACCGGACGATTTGCCGAGTGTCGCTGGCGAGGGAGGTGATGACCAGGGTCAGGGGCCGCCAGACAGGCCAGGTGAGCAGGCCGATCGCCCGGCCTATTTCACTCGCTGCGAGACGGAATCCGCTTGGGGGCAGGACGAGCCGCCCTTCCGGGGCAGGGTGGTCCTGGAACTGGTCCAAGCCGTGTCCCGTGGATTCCGACATCTCGTCGAGGCCGGAGGAGACCTGCCTAAGCTCGCGCACAGAAATAGTCCCTCAGGATGCGTGATGTGACGGCCCCGAGGCCGGTCTCGCTCAGCGGCTGGCCAGCATTACGCGCTTCTGCGCGGAGCGCGGCCTGGTGGGCTTCCAGCAGCGCCAGAATTTCTATGGGAACAGCCACATGGAGGGTGCCTTTCGGCTGAAGGGATCGGGGACGGCCAGGTTTGCGGTTCATGGGTGGAAACTCCCCGAAATCACCCCCGCGCCAATGCCAGGGGCCTTTTGGACGAGGGTTTCAAAAAAGCTGGTCGTGAGCCCGACCAGCAGAAATCCCAGACCGGCGACCGCCCCTCGCAGGATGGTGAGGCCCAGGCCCTGGGTGCCCACGATTTGGAGTTGCGCCGCCGAGGAGGCCTGGGCGACCAGGGTGCCGAGATCGCCAATTCCGGCCGCTGCGATCTTGATCGCAGCGGACATTACGACGCCGCCGCCCAGGGCCTGGAAGAAGAAAGAGATGACCGCATGGCCATACCGGTCGAACCGCTGCGAGAGAAACGTCAGCATCGCCAAAGGGCCAACGGCCGCGCCGAAACTCGCCGCCAGCGCGACCACAGCCACAAAAGCTGTGATCTGAGCCAGGAGCGAGACGAGGCTCTGGAGCAGTTTCCAGGTGCCCATGATGGCGAGCAAGAGGGGGGCTGCGACGCACAGAAACGCGACGACACCGGCCGCACAGCGTTTGAGCAAGAGAGCCAGTTCACTCAGGCCGAATGACAATGTTGACCCAATTGCGCGAGCCACAAATGCGGTGGATGTTCCCACCGAGTTCGCATCGTCTGGCGTAGCCTTGATCGTTTTGGTCGCGGCCTTGGCTTGGTCGATAGCCTGCTGGAGAGACTGCTTCGCGTTGGTCGCCTGCGCCAGCAGCGTCGCGCCGCGCGTCTGAGTCGCCCGGTCGGCCGACCTGGTCATGGTGGTGGCCTGGGCGATTTGCGCGTCGATCGTCGCCATCTGTGCGGTTTGGATGGCCGCCATTTTCGCTGCGACGGTCGCAGCATCGTCCGCCTGGCTCGCGGCACTTTCCAAGCCGTCGAAAAGCCATGGATAGTCCGCCGCGAGGTTGTTCTGAATCACCGCTTGGAGCGACCAGGTCGCCTGGGTCGCGTCTCCCATTTCATTGAGCACTGTCGCACCAGAGGAGCAGACAGAGGTCGAGAGCCCGGACGTGGTGCTGCGTACCGAGCCCGCGATGCTCTGAAACATCGCGGGCGACCCCGCCACCAATGCCAAGATCCCGAGGATTTTGCCATTTTCCTTTACTGCGGCGACCACGAGGGAGCCCATGCCACCATCGTGGTGATGCTGTTCTGCCCAGCTTTTCAGAGCCAGAACTGCATGGACCAGACAAATTATGAGCGCGATGAAATACAGCAGGGTTGCGGATGTCGACGCGAAAGCCGATGCCATCACATGGGTGAGTAGCGTGTCGTAATAGCTCCCGACCGAGCTGATGAGGCCGCCTAGATCCATGTCGTCTCCTACGAGTTCCTGGCGTTCTGGGCCGCCCCATTCGCCCAGTCGACCAGGTTGAGTGTTTGCCCGGTGGCGGCGGACCATCCGCTATCGATCGCCTTGAAAATAGGCCCGAGGAAGCCCCAGGTGAGTCCTCGCGCCATCGTCGCGGTGGCGGCGTCGAAGTTGTCGCCTCCCTGGTTGAGCGCCTTCGCGCTGAGAGTGCCTAGATCCTTCCCCATCGCCGCCGAGGCCTGGTCGGCCGTGACACTTCCGGGCACCTGCCCAGTCATATTGGCCGGGACGACCGGCGTGCATCCGGCCGGAAGGTAGACCAGGGCCGCCTGTGCCTGCAATTTGGCCACCGCCTGGCGGCCCTGGAGGGCCAACAGCCGCGCCTGGTCGGCCGTGAGGGTTTGTTGTCGGCTGTCGTTGAGCTGCGCCAGCAGGGCGGCCTTTTTCTGAGCGATCTCGCGCATATTGGCGATTGATTTTTCGAGTTCCGCCCGCTCGGCGAGCTTGAGGTGCTCGACCTCCGCGTCATGGATGCCATGCTGAAGCGCGACTTGTTTCTGTGCCTGGCCTATGGGCTCCTTGGTGTTCGCTGCGGGGCCGGTACCGCCGCCCATCGCGCCCAGGGTAGACCCGATGGACGCTACGTTGGCGGCGACTCCGAGAAAGCTCGCCAAGCTGAATCCCGGTGCGCTGGGATCTGAGTTATACAGCCGAGAGATGATCTTAATATTGTCCTCGACCGCGAGCGCCCGTTTCTCGTTCATGTCGATCGCCGCTCGTGCGGTGCCATAGGCCTCGACCTCGGACATGGCGTCTTGGTCGAGGGCCTTGAGGGCTGCGACTATGCTCGCGCTTGCGGTGGCGTCCTGACTCCCGAGGGCGACAAGCCAGTCCTGGTATTCGGTTTTCGCTTGCTCGTATTGAAAACTTTCGAGCCCGTAGATCGTCGCGGTGTCGGTCACGATCTGCATCAGGGCCTCGCCGTGCTGCTGGTACTGCTGCTGCCCGTCCTGGGAGAGGGATTCATAGAGCTGGCCGTTGATCCCGCCCTGGCTGTCGGTGCTTAGGCCGTATCGTTTCTGGACCAGCTCCCAGTTTTGCCAGGCATCGTCCACGGCCTGTTGCTTGATGGTGCCGTAGTCCATGTTCGCGAGCGGGTCGCTGCTGTGGGTCGTGCTCCGGTCCACCTCAAAATCCAAATTGTTCAGATTGAACGAGCCAAGAGTGAGTCGTGGCGCGAACTTCGGCAGCCTCTGGGATGTGACGAAGACCGGCTTAATGAAAGTTTGGTTTTGGCCATCGTTCGTTTCGATATCGATCGTTGGCAGCGCATCAACCAGGCTCAGGCTAATGTTTTTCGTCGCCAATCTGCAATACAGGTCCCGGGTCTGCTTGTACACACTCCAAGCCAAGGCTGCGTCTTTAAGCTTGTCTTCCATCGTAACTTGATCATTCCAAAGGAATTCCCACTCTTGTTTGACCCAATCGGTTGCCGTTTGAAGATACCCCTGCACGTCGAACACCGGCATTTCAGCCCGGGCGGGAACCGCGCTGCCAGCGAGCATGATCGCCGTGAGCGCCGCTGGGAGGATCCGGCGCAGAGTGCCGCGCTGCCAGTACGAGACCCACCAGGCCTCGACCGCAGGTGTGTCCAGGCCTGGCGCGATCGCGGTCAGCGCGTAATAGCCGATCATCAGACATCCTCCCCGAAATCCGGGTAGTCCAGCGGCTCCACGACATCGTGGCCGAAGCCCTCGCCCCCTCCATCGGCGAGGAGATCCGCGCTCTCCCTGGTCGCTCTCTCGGGCCTGGTGGGCGGCACATAGGGAGACGGCTGGGGGATCCGTGCCAGAGCTTCCCGGGCCTCTGCCAGTTCCTCCTGGCTGGGGTGGCGCACCATCCCTGCGCCTGCCGAGCCCGTCAGTTTTCCGATCACAGGGGCCCCCGAATGGGTCAGCCCATCGCCCCGAACCACAGCCCAGAAGACCCTCCGGAGCTTCCCACGCCGTTCGACGTCCTCGATGGTGAGGAGGTCCGTGCCGACCTGGACATGGCGCTTGATGGCTCCCTGCCTCTGCTTCTCGATAACGGTCGCTTTCCCCAACTGCTGCACCAGGGCCCGCTGGTCATCTGGGTTCAGGCCGGAGAGGAGATAGATGGAATTCACGAAGCTGTCGATCAGCGCCTTGCCTTCCTGAGGGCCGTAGACCGAGAGGATGCCAGCCGTGTGCTGCGCGCCAAACACGATCGACACCCCTTTGGACCGGAGGGTGACGAGGGCGTTAACCACGTCGGGAATTTTGCCTGCCGCGACCGCCTCATCAAAGAGCAGCGTTAACCCAAGATACCTATTCGACTTCAACATGCGCCGGATCAACAGTCCCCAAATCACCCGCACAGGCAGCGCGAGGGCCGGAATCGGTTCGGCGCTGAGGATGTAGCCACCGCGAGTGATCAGGTCGTCAAGGCTGAAATCGTGGCCGGAAGTCACGTCTCTTCCCCAGCCCGAGCAGAACGGGCTCAGGGCTCCCTTGATGGTGTCAGTCGTCCAGCCTTCCATGTTTTTGGCCTGGACACGGCCCAGAAGCCCTGCCGATGCGCCAAGAGTCGTCAGCACGGGCACGAGCCCATCTTCCTCGATTCGGCCGCCGATGTCGCCGAGGGTCTGAAGGTCCGAGTACACGAAGATGAAGGCAAGCACATCGGCCGCCAGTGCCTGGATGAAGTCATTTTGGTTGCCCGCTTTCGGCGCGAGCGTGGCAGCCAGAGCCCCGCAGGCATCGATAGGCGAGGGATCCGTGCGGGCTTCGTGCAACGGGTTCCACCGCATCGACGGCCACCCGCCTTCTGCCGCGCAACCGTAACGGATCGGCTCCTGGCCACCGTTGATGCGCCTGAGATCGCCCATCCCTTGGCATTCTGATTTGACATCTTGGAGGATGAAAGGCTGGCGGCTGCTCGCGATGATCGGCGCGAAGACGCCAACACCCTTCGCCGACCCCGTCGATCCGATCAACAAGAGGTGCCGCATGATGGCTTCGATCTCCAGGGCGATCGCTGTCAGTCCGGCCCCGGTGGTCCAGGTGCGCATCTTTCCCCGGAAATGGACGCGGATTGGGATCACCCATTTCCAGGTGCCGACCGTCGCATTTCCTTTCTGCGGCGCGATCCGCATGTTGCCGCGATGCGCCCAGTGGGCGCTGCCGTGCTGGCCATACCAGACCTTCTCCCGCATGGTCCGCCTGAGGAGGTAGAGGCCGCCCAAGACAAGGAATAAAGAACCAACACCAGCGACGGTAAGGCCGCGACTGATAGAGAGTCCGGCAGGGTAAATCCACCAGGGTGGATTTACCATCGCTTTCATCATAAGTGGTCCAAACCCGATCAATGCAAAAGACCATGACATAATTAGGAGAGCTGGCCACCACCCCTGATGGAGAAAATGATATCTCCCGGGATTCCGCAGTACGAGCCGACGGCCGTCGACGGTCCAGGATCGCCAGACCATCATCGCCAAGATCGCAAGACCAGCCAGTAGCGTGAGGAGGAAAAGATCACTCTGGTGGTTGAAAATCAGCGGCACCGCGATATGCAGAGTGCTCCACTCGCCGATTCTTAGGACGAGGAGTACGATCTGGTTCAAACTGGGCATACGTGGCCTTTCTGCTCTGAATATATTATTTGGTAAAACGGTAGATTGGCAATTAAAAAACAACAAAATAAGGTTTTGAAAATAGATTATTTTTATCATAAGGATATTTAATAAAATATTATTAGAAGAATTTTATTCAAAATTAAATTGGCTATTTCATTGTTGCTTAACAACTATATAATTGGCGATTTAGCCTAAACAAGTGACTAGATTTGTCGATTTTCTAGTCACTGGTTCATGGTGTCCAATTTGGAACGAGCCTGGAGTGCCTCTTTCTGGTGGCACCTATCGATGGTCTTACACCTGGCGGACGATCCGATGATCGGAGGCTTTTTTCCGCGAAAGCTGCGGAATCCGAGGTCTTAATCACTTCTCGAAAACCACTGTTTTTGAGAATGGGTTCGCCTTCCCCATCACTGCCGAGGCACAGCCAGCCAAGAGCCATCCCTAGACGTCCCGCAATGCCTGGTAGATGGTTTCCCGGCTCACGCCAAAGGTCTCGGCCAGGGCAGTCTTCTTTTCGCCGGCAGCGGCACGGCGCCGGACGTCGGCCTTCTGGCTGGCGGTCAGGGACGGCTTCCGGCCTTTGTAGGCTCCCCTGGCCTTGGCGAGGGCGATGCCTTCCCGCTGCCTCTCCAGGATCATGGATCGCTCGAATGCGACGACGGCCCCGATGATGGACAACATCAAGGTCGCCATCGGGCCGTCCTCCCCCGTGAAGGTGAGGGCCTCTTTCTGGAAGGTCACCTTGACGCCCTTGCCGGTGAGCTCGGTGACCAGGTGGAGCAGGTCGGCTAGGTTATGAGTACAACGACTGACCAGACCTTCCCTCGGAGCCCACATGAACAATTCCCTACAGAAAAACCGCATCCAGGCTCCAGCCGCAGAGCTCCCGCCGGAGGCATCGCCGTGCGGCTGCCGTCACGGGTTCTTCCTGGGCGTGCGCTCGGTATCGCAGCCAGCCCCCCCCTTGCACCTTTGCGTAATTACACATTTGCGCAAATAAACCCCCCGCAGGGCAGCGCCGGATGCGTTTGCTCCTCGCCGGGGTGGAGGGACGGTGGCTGCCCGGTGCACGGCCTGGCGATGATCGGCAGGCGGCAGCACGCCAGGTCGTGGTGGCCCTCTCCAAGGTGGCGGAAGATCCGCGGTCCATGATCTTGGAGCGGCAGCGGGAAGGCATCGCCCTCGCCAAAGCCAACCTACCGCGGAACTAGCAGAAGAGGCCGTACATGATCTATGGATGCTGGACGGATGCGACGAGGCCGGCGTGCTGCGTTGCGGTAGGCTATAGCGGTCGAAATCCAAAACGGAACCAGCCTGGTGCCCCATTCAGGAAGACCTGTGTTTGCGCGGAGACCCAATTCACCAGAGATTGTCCGTTCCTTCCCTCGGAGGTCAGATGCACCCTGAACAGCCAGATCGCGCTCGGGACACGCCCAAAACTAAACCCATGGCCCAACCCACAATTTTCGGGACAGGGAGTCTTCGCTACGTCCTGGTTACTTTGTTAATTCTTTCACTCATGCTTTCCGGCTTCGTGGTCAAGAGCGGTTGGCCCTGGTATCTGACCTCATGGAAGGCGTATGGCGGTTGGTTCATATCCCTTTCGAGACCTTGGGTGCTGATTCGCACCGTCTTCTGGGTGGTGGCCTTAACCATTGGTCTCAAAATACTTATACCATCCATTCAAGAGGTTATTGTTAAGATCAGGGACCGATGGGTGAACCCCTCGCGAAGTGAGTTGGCACGCCCTGGACTGATCGTGGTGTTGGGGATGTCAGCTCTCTTGAGTTTGGCACTCCTAACTGCCTTGACTCCTTTTGCGGATATTCTGCGATGGACCGGGACACGCCTTGGATGGGAACAAGATGGGAAGAATGGACCTTTTCTTCGGGATGCATTGATAGCTTTCGGTGCCCTCGTCACCATCGCATTCGCGTACTGGCGGGCGAAGCAGAATGATGAAAAGAATCTAATCGATGATGATCGCCGTAGCTTGGAGTCCCAGCGCCTTACGACAGAGACCTTTCGGCAATCCATTGAAATGCTGTCAGCCACTACAGAGACAATTGTGGGAAATGACGAGGATGAAGGGGGAAAAGGCGGAGGAACGCTTGGCCCAAGGATGCCCGGAGACCCTATCCGTAATCATCAGGCTCGTGATGTCGCGAAGAATGTTGCGAGGCCAAACACCAGGAAGATTCCCGCTTTGGAACAGCGTATTGGCGCCATGGAAGCTCTTCAGCAAATTGCCATTCAAGAATTCAAAGAGATGGAGAAAAGTGAAAAGGCTTTTGGATCTGGATCTTATCGCAGCTCAATCATCTCAATTCTTAGTACATATATTATCAACAATGCACAGGAAACGGCAAGAAAAACCATAGATGGGCATTTCCGTTCATTAGGTACCGATGTGCGAAAGGCATTCGATGTCCTACGAAACTTGGTGTTCATGGGTAGGGGCCGCAAATATGCCTGGAAAGGTTCCGTCGATTTTCGCCATGCGAAGTTCTCCTTCCTAGATATGGAAGAGATCTTTGGAAGGGGACATCCGCTCATGCCCTTGAATCTCGAAATGGCCGACCTTCGTTGGGCAAATTTGGATGCTGCAAACCTCTATGGCGCGAACCTTCGGGCAGCAAATATTGAGGGAGCAAGCCTACGCTCTGCAGACCTCCAATGTGCATGTCTTGATTCTGCCAACATCCAGCATGCAGATCTTTCTTGTGTCAATTTGAAGTTTGCATCTCTTTTATGCGCCGACCTAAAATGGGCAAATCTCTTTGCTGCTCAGCTCATTGGCTCAAACCTTGGGGCGAGCACTCTAGATGCTGTAAATCTTACGGGTGCCACCATTGTGGGTGCCGGTCTTTGGCGAGCAGAACTCCGTTGCGCAGACCTAGAAAATGCCTATCTCCAAGGCGCAAACTTTTTTGAAGCCGACCTTCAAGGGGCCAATCTTCAAAATGCAGAAATAAAAGGGGCCTCATTTTCACGTGCCAAGGTAAGCCTAAGCGATTGGCGTGGGGTCGATTTCACCACCATTAATTTAGAGGAACTCCGCGAGAATGTGCTGAATGATCAAGGTCCTGGCTGCACCAAAGTGGTAAAAGAAAAATTTATTGCATTAATGGATGAAATAGGTAAAAGGCAAAGTTCCCTTGAATTTCAAGGCCATGGAACATCGGATGCCCCACGACTTTGTCATGACTCCCGTGAATTAGAAGAAATGGGATATTGCCGCGAGCCTCATGATTTCATGCGTGACCTCCGAGCATCCTTGGAACACCTTTTAGCGGGTTCCTGTCTTCAAGAGAATGACAAGCCATGGATAAAGGAGCGCCTTGCTACAACTGTGTCTATCCACCACTGATCATTTGGGTTCCCCGATAATGAGCGGCATGGAACGACGCATGCCGAAACCCTTGACGACCCGCCTGGTGGACACTTGGACGATCCAGGCGGTGGCCGCCTCCAGGGTAGGGGGCCGCAAACGCCTGTTGACCAGCGTCAAGATGGAGGCCGCGAAGACCCTGCTGGCAGGGGGCACGCCGCCAAAGGACGTGGCTCGATCATTCGGTGTCTCGGTGCCGACCCTGTACCGCTGGCTTCCGGCGGGGGAACGAGGCTAGCCAAAAAATGTCCTTCCTTCTGTGATAGGGCAGTGAATCTTGGAGCCCTTCCGGTCTGGGTAGGACGGGGATAGGGCCAGGTCGCTCAAGGTCTGCCACCCCATGCGGCCCGGACTGCGCTTTCCTCGCGCCCGGCGGGCGGCGGGGGCTCTGCTTCCGCCTGCGGCGGCCCTGCGGGTCAGTGGGAGTCCCTCTGCCTGCTGCACCCCTGCGGGGCGGCTTGGCCTACGGCCTGCGCAGGTTTCCCCCAGAATGCCCACCCCTTGCCTTGGGAGCTTCGCCGCTTGTCAGGGTCGAGCCGCACGGAGCGGCAGACCAAAAGGAGCAACACCATGGCCAACGCCACGATCCTCACCGGCAACCTGGGCAGCGACCCCAAAGTTTTTATCACCTCCACCGGCAAGACCAAGGTCATCTTCAGCCTCGCCACCACCCTCATCGCCAGGGACACGGAGGGCAACACTTCCAAGACCACTGCCTGGCACACCATCGCCCTCTGGGGCAAGCGGGCCGACCGCGCCGCCGCCGAACTCCGCAAGGGCTCCAAGGTCCTGGTCCACGGGCGCATGGCCACCCGCCCCTTCACCGACCGAGACGGCAACGCCCGCACCGCCGAGGAGTTGGTCGCCGAGAACTTCCACCTCCTGGCCACCCGCCAGCACGAGGCGCAGTAGTAGGTCGCCCAGGGCCCGCCGGCAGGACCGGCGGGCCCCTCCCTCCTTCCACCCCCCTTCCATTCGAGGTTCCCCATGTCCAAGGTCTACGAAGTCATCACCGCTCGCATTCTCGACATGCTCTCACAGGGCCGGATCCCCTGGCGGCGTCCCTGGAAAGCCCTGAGGGCCTCTGGAGCCCAGCGGCCCCGCAACCTGGTCACCGGCATCCCCTACCGTGGTGCCAACTGGTTCCTTCTCTCGATGCTGAATTTCAGCACCCCTGACTTCCTGACTTTCAAACAGGCCTTGGCCCTCGGTGGGTGCGTCCGCAACGGCGAGAGCGGTTTCCCCGTGATCTTCTGGAAGCTCATGGAGGTCCGTGAGGACCAGGCCGAGAAGCCCGAGGATGTGGGCAAGAAGGTTTCTCTCCTGCGTTACTACACCGTGTTCCACACATCGCAGTGCGACGGCTTGAAGCTGCCCGAGCAGCCCGAAACCCCGGCGGCTCCGGTCGAATTCGACCCCATCGCCGACGCCGAGGCCATCTGGGAGGGGATGCCACAGCGGCCTACCCTGACCTACGGCGGCGACCGCGCCTGCTACTCCCCCGCCATTGATGAGATCCGGATGCCGCCCCGGAAGGCCTTCCCGACCGCCGAGGGCTTCTATGAGACCCTTTTCCACGAGGCAGGGCACAGCACCGGCCACGCCTCCCGGCTCAACCGGAAGGAGATCACGGGCGGGATCCACTTCGGATCCCAGGACTACTCCCAGGAAGAGCTGGTTGCCGAACTCACCGCCGCCTTCATTTGCGCGGAAGCCGGGATCGACCAGCCGGTCATGACCAACCAGGTGGCCTACATCCAATCCTGGCTGGAGAAGCTCCAGAAAGAACCCCAGGCGTTCGTGACCGCCGCCGCCCGCTCCCAGAAGGCCGCTGACTTCATCCTCGACCGGAAGGCTGTGCAGAAGCCGGAAGAGGCCGCCTAGCGCGCGTTGCTAGGTCCATAGGGTTGTTAGATCGACATCTTCGCTATCTGGTTGCTTGTCCTTGTCTAAGCGGTCTATCTGCAAGATCATAGGTACATCGAATGCCGTGCCGGTGACAACACAACAACCTTGAGCCAAGCCTGGAATCAAACCGCGAGAAAGGCTGTCCAGTGTCGAAATAGTGTTATCAATAAGAAATAAATCGCGATCATTAACTAATCGATGGATAAAAAAATTGTGTAACTGAGATATGATCGTCGGTGAAATATCTGATGGTCTTTGACTTGCTATAGTAACAAAAACTCCAAATTTTCTACCTTCCTTGATTATTTCTTCAAATAACTCAAGCCTATAATCTTTCCAGCTTTCGTGCTCTCTTGAAGATTGTTGCGATAATATGTTATGAGCCTCATCAATGATTAAATGAATGGTCTTGTCGGGTGGGTGAGCAACAGTCTCTTTGTGTCGATTGTAATAATGCTTGGCCAAAAGTAGTGGTATTACCTTCTTGGTTTCACTGTTGCACCGCCTGAGAGAAATTACAGTAAGAAGTTTATTTTCTGGTTGGTCATGCCCAATTGTAATAACATTTCGCAAAGAATGGAGTGATGCCTCAATCCGTTTTAAAAGGGGTTGGATATGCTCGAACTGAACATACCCACTTATAAGATCACTAATCAATTGTAGATTAGCGCGCAATATCAATTGATCAAATGGGTCCAACGTGGAGGCATCAACATTGTTTACGATTGCAGAAAGATAAAAATCATAATTTTGCCCATCAGGATTAAAATAAATGTTATTACGATAGAATCGATTCACAGCTGAGTGCCAAGATATATCCTTTAACGCAGTTATCAATTCTTGATTTTGAACAAGTCGCGCAATGTTTCTCATTAGATCCAGAGTTGGAGCCCGGCATTCACCAGCGGAGAATGCATCTTTAAATTTCAACTTCAGATATGCAGTTAAGGAATGAATGTTTGTCTCGTATTTCTTGCGACCATCGATCAAGCGAATGAGAAATGGTCTTTGCGTATTTTGTGTAGCCTGGAACAAAAGAGATAAAGTCTCTGGATTCCAAAACTCGCTTTCGTGTAGCGGGAATTTAGTCAGTTGACCTTCAAGCTCCAGGCTTTGTTGTGTGCCTCTTTGTGTTGAAAGGTGGTAGACGGTCTTTGATTCAAACGCCACCATCTGGCCGCTTGTATATTCCCCGTTGAAATCTAAAATTACAAATTTACTTTTGTCCTCTATTGATGATGCCTTCTGGTCGAAGAGGACGGTGTATAACTTCGCGAGAGTGTTTGATTTTCCACTCCCTGTGTTTCCGAAAATTCCTATATGGCTATTGAAGAGTCGCTGCCATGGCATTCCAACTGGTACATCCTCTTTCAACATGCGGCCAATTTTAAAAGACCCAATACCTGATCGTCCAAATATTTCCACAATTTTATTCTCTTGGAGTAGAAAAGCCGGATCGCGAATCATTGGCATAAATTTGATGCCTTGCTTAAATTCGTCGCAATGGAAGTATCCTATTGGTCGGGCATTAACCTTGCGTATATATCCAATCTTTCCCCCATCGTTTTCTATTCGGTTCTCATCCAAATACTCACCTTCAATAATGCAAATAATGTCACGAAAACCTCGTTGAATAGATATATATTCGCGAATAGAGACGCCTTTGTATTTATTGCCACCGTAGAAGAGGGTCTCCTTGCTGGATTCCTCATCGATCTTCAGCGTAACATTGACGCCATTAACGGCAATGACTTCTCCTACCTTGATGCTCATGTTGGCCCCACGGTTGTACCTGCTGGAGTCACGGGCAACGGAGGTGGTGTGGGAATTGTGGGTGGGCGGGAGCCCTCTAGTCGGAAAACGCGCTCATTGAATGCAGTGAAATCCATCGGGCAGTCCTCCAGCGCGATGCACTGCACATTCATGTGTCCTCGGAATTCTCTCTCCAACGTATCGCGCCTATCTTTGCTGTAGCAACATATGAAGACCTGCAAATGGGGGTTTGATAAGGATCTCTTAACAAGGTTTAAAATATGTTCATCCGCAAAAGAAAACCCAAATGTTATTAGTACGGCATTTGGTTTTTCAAGCTCGTAACTAAGCATGCGTAACATTTGATAATAGTGCTCTTCAAAAACCGTTTCATGAAATTTCCACTTTAATGGATTTACAATTGGTAATTTTGAGTATGATAACCAGAATTCTTCCAGTGTGTTTTTCCTAAATCCTGGATCTTTAAGATCGCTCAATTTGGAAAGTTGATTTCCAAGACAAGCAGAGAATGGGGCAAGTCTTGCTAGGGTCCTTGGGCTCACAAGGTTTGTGAGATGTTTATTTTGGTAATCGACTATGATACCCGACCCCTCCTTTTGCCAATACACAGACCCATGCAGATGAATAAGATTAATTTGTGCAATACTAGTTTGATGTCTCTCGAAGATCCCGGTCTGGCAGAGGTATGTATTATAATTGCGTGCTTGTAAGTGTCGCTTTCTGAATCCACGAGCACCATCATTTAGCAAGAAATCAGTTTTGCCCTCACGCAGAATTTCGTCCGCAACAAGCGGGAAACAGCCATCATAATTTGTCGTGAATAGGTTACACCGCCTATCTGTTGATTTTCTCCGATGTAGAACATGCAAAATGACCTGTAAAAAATTTCGATAATTACTAATAACACCTTCTTTTGTTTTGCTGCCGAGTACCGATTTAATCTCGAATGACTGAGCTGGGAAAATACATGTATTGTAATAATGCATGAAAAGCGGAATGAATCGCGGATCAGATGAATTCTCAAACTGAGTTGCAAGGCCCTCTAGGGTCCAAGATTTTTCAAGATCATCTTTAATCTCTAAGGCGAGCGTTGGGAATAAACCAGCGGATGCTCCAGACCCAAAGAGAAAGTTAAGATCTTTATCATATACATCGCTTGGTAAAATGGTTTCGCTCATTGCTCTTCCCATCCCCGATGATTTAAGTCCGCACTATCGCGGCGCTGAAGCGTAAAGATTTGATAGGCGAGTTGGCAGATTTCAATCCTATCGCCGTATCGCAAAAATCCAAAATTGTTATCCGTCCTCCCAGCTCTGGTATCTGGCCGTATTTGATCCTCTTGTCTGGGCTCCACCCTGGCCCGGGCCAAGGTCCCGGGCCGCCCGCGCCCGAGCCAAGGTCTCGGGCTTGACGGGACCGGGCAGAAAAGCGCCCGGCTCCCGCTACTGCATCTGCGTGGCTCACCGCGCCAGGCCCGCGCCAGGGAAGGCGCCTGGCACGGCGAGGGCGCAAGCGCCGCCTGGCAAGCGCGGTGCCCGTGGGTGGGCGCGACCCACCCGTATCCCTAAAGACCGCAAAGTTCCAGCGACAGAGCTTTCGCCTCGCTGGGCGGCCCCCCTCCTGGTGAGGGGGCCGCCCAGCGACTCAAAAGCAGACCAGGGGGGGGCACCTTGCCCCAAGGTGCCTGGACCTGATTCAACGATCAAAAGGAGGGGGACACAACCCGCAATCTAAAAGCAGACGTTCCAGCGCGAAAAAGCACCGCGCATCTCCAGCACCAGTCGCCCTGGTCGCTATCGCGGAGCAGCATCCCGTCAAATCGGCGGTGGAAGGCCGTGCTCCTCTGCTGTCTATTGTGTCGTCCTTTCTGGACGAAAGCATTAGCAAAATTTGTTAATTTGTTTTAAACATAAAAAATAAAAATTAATTAAAATAAACAACAAGAAAACCTTTACTTTTTGGCCCAATGGGCCGATACTATATACAAGGAGAACGCAATGAGGACCTGCCCGCACCCAGAGATGACGGAACTGCTGGCTCAGTTCCCATTGATCTACAAGACCAAGCTGGATTTCTGGCCAGACCGCATTGATGCGCACCTGCGCACCGTCTATCGGGCGTCCTCCACCGGGGAGCAGGCCTGTATCGAGTTCCTCCTTTCGGTCTTGGACCACACCCGCGATTGGTCGAAGGAGGGTTTCCGGAATTTCAACTTTGTCCAGGCTGTCGCTACTTGGGGCGGTGGCCAGAACCGCAATGTCCTCGCGGTGACGCGGTGGGCGCTGAACCCTTTCCGCCCTTAGCGATGGGACGCCCATCCACCCTCACCCCAGAGTGGCAGGCCCTGGCCGACCACTTCGGCGGAGTGCCGGAAATGTGCGCTGCACTTGGTTTCGCGGAACGGACCCTCCGCCACTGGTCGAGCGGCAGCCGACAGCCGCGAGGGGCAGCCATGAATTACGTGGTCAAAGTGTTTGCAATAGCGGGCCTCGCGCCACCGCTCTTTATCGCGCCGAGTGCGCGGAATGGGCTTCCTCCAGCAGCAGCCAATCAAGAAGGGGAAATGATGATACCCAAAGAGAGCTTGAGGGACTTGGCCAAGCGCCTCCGGGCTGGCGTGGCCAAGAAGCAAGCCCCTACGCTCAGCGGCGAGGATCTTGGTCGGCTGCTCGACGTCGTCGAGTGCGCGATTGGGCTCGACTACGTAATCGGCCGGGGCCTCGGGTGCCAGAGGAAGGATTTTGGCGAGGACGTAACACTACCGGAACTGAAGAAGGCTTGGCGACAAGAAAAAGCCGCGGCACTTGAACTGCTGCTCGACTCGGTACAAGGCTGAAATACGCGGTGCAGTCCCTCCTGGAGAGAACGTCAAAACTTCCACCGAACAGACGGTGGTCTTGGGAGAACTGCGAGAGATGCTCGGGGAGGACCGTGCCGTAAGGCGCACAAAATCCAATAAGTGAAGCCGCTCAACGAACGATCCCCAATGGATTGCCGCCAGTTGGACCCCCAACTTGAATCACAGAAGAGGACTCCCATGAATAAGCCAGTCAAATATTCTTGCGGTCATGCCGGTACGATCAACGCCGTTAACCCTAACTGCCTCTCTAAAAATGAAGAATTAGCGATTTCTGCCGCGCATAAGCGCCTCTGCCCCGACTGCCACCAAGCCGAATGCGACGAAAGAGTCCTCAGAGTTTTCGGAGATCGCCTGCCATCGTTCGGGAGGTCCGAGGGCCAAGCTGAATACGCGGGGAAGGTATTCCGACGCCTCCTCGCCGCCGTATCAGCCTCTCCACTGGCGGTCCGGCTCGTGAGACAGGCCGAACTGGATCCGGTGCCACTCCTGGACGCGTGGAATGCGGCACCTCATCGAAACATCCCTGGGCCTCGTGAGCCCCAGATCATTTGGCAGGTACAGATCCTCGAAGCGGCCTACGGGAAGGCATTCCCCTCATCGCCGGAAGACCGGGAGCGTGAGCGAGCAAAAAAGGCCGCCACCGCAGTAGCCATAGCGAAGGCCCGGGGCCCAAAACTCATCCCGCGCTTCCAGGGGTAGCCGTCAGGATCGAGACGAGCTGCGAGGCGAACCGGGTAGGGGGGAGAACCGGAGAGCGGGACCACACGCGAGCCCCACGCTTGCCTGCCCGCCAGGGGGCATTGCCCCTGGCGGACGAGCGCAGCGGGGAGCGCCTGACCGAGCCGCTGGGACCCGCCGCCCGCATGGTGGGTGGTGGGCGGCCAGGGCTGGCGCGGGGCGGAGTCGGGTGGGCGTGCGCGCAGGCTCGGACCCCTGGACCGGCCCTCAACCAAAAAATATTAAAAACCTTGAAACTATAAAACCAACAAACATGTATTCTTCTCCATGTTGAGGAGAAGTTATGCCGTCGAAATCCACGCTGAAGGTCCCGCCCCCTGCCGCAACGACCGGTCGCCCGAAGACCTTTGGCGACGAACCGACGGAGCGCCTTAATTTCATGCTGCCGCTCTCGATGGTCCGCTGGCTGCGCCACCGGGCCATCGACACCGCCAGCACGCCGACCGAGATTCTGGCTGCGTGCGTGGCCGAGGCAATGGCCCGCGAGGTAGAGAAGATCAAGAAACCATAGATGGTGAACCAGGGTGTGCGCTTGGAGAAGGTTACTTTCCCAGCCACTCCCTGAGCACTACCTCCAGGACCACCCCCTTGGTGGCGGCCCTCGGGACCCCCCGCTCTAGGAGGCGGGCTTGAGCTTGGCGAAGAAGGGTAATGCCTTCAGGAGTGAACTGAACCGAGGTCGGGATTGCCTTCGCCTTCGGCTTAGAGCTTGGCTGGCCCTGTTCCTTTGGGGCGGGCTTGTTTGGCATCCGCTCTGCCTGCTCGGTTGTGCCAATTCCCAAGGCCGATAGGGCACCTGCGGCCCCCAGCTCTTTTTTACTCTGGCGCATGGTGATCCCCTATGAAGCCAACGAATCATGCGATTCGTTAATTTTTTGAACCATATCCCAGATGCCACGGAACTCATACGCCACGGCTCCTCCTGCCTCCAGCAACGTACGCCGGGAGGCATAGGCTTCCTCGATCCCAACGCGAGCACCCAGGCGACCCAGCCAAAGGTAATCCTGCCCCGCTTGGGCGCGAAGAGCCGCCTCGACGCCCTTTGCCCGCCCAGTCTCCCGCGCCAGGTTCAGGATAAGGCCAATCTGAACCTCTGGCCGGGCTTTGCGGACCCTACGAGCCAGGTCAAGGGAGCGCCCCAGGGCAACCATGTCGGAATCGCCAGTGCGGCAGGGAATGATCAGCAGGTCCGCCAAGGCCACTGCCGTCAAGGCAATCTCGGACTGGCCTGGCGGACAGTCCACAACGGTGCTGGTCGTTGAGAGGAGGACTTCCTTGACATCGGTAGCCGTGGAGATGGCCATCACTTCAAAGGATTCATCCCCAGCCTCATGTCGGGCACGACCCCAGCGAAGTGAGTCTCCCTGTGGGTCCAGGTCCAGGAGCCGCATACCCAGCGTAGCGGCGAGGGATGTCGCCAAAGTCGATTTGCCGACTCCGCCCTTATCTGCCCAGAGCACGATATTCATGTGATTCCTCGCATTCGAATGATAATTACTAATCGTATGATTCATTCGAAGAGAATGAACCGTATGCGAAAAAATACGTTCGCAGACCAGACCCGTCAAGGGCAAATTCATGCGTTCCGCGTGATTCGTATGAAATGCGAGATTCTCATGGATCGAACGATTCGTTTGGGGTTGGCATCTACCGCTTGAACCACACGACGTTTTAAGAGAGGTCCGCCCACTTTTTTTCTAGGATAACCTCGCCCAGGAAGGAGCCCGGGATCGGGATACAGGAGGCCTGGATCCATCGACAGGGATGTCCCAATACCTCCAGTGACATCTCTCCGAGGACACGCTGACGAAACTCACTTCGCCCTCCAACGCCCAGTTGCAAAACAAATCAAAATCCGGTTTCATGCCCCCATCGCCTGTGGTCTGTGGAACTTAGGCCCCAGGGCGGTTTCTACACGGGTAATAACACCCAGGTCGGTGAGTAAGTCCAAGTGCGAGGCTATGCCCTCGCGGTAGCGCCCACGGGATTTGAAGGCACCACCAATCTCTTCCAGCGTCCATAACCGTGGGAAACCAAGAAGAAGGGCGCGGAGGGCCGCCAACTGCTCCTTGACATCTTTTGGCCACGGCTGGGTGCCGGTGGCGGCAACAGCCGCTGTCTCGACCTCCTCGGGCTCAGGGTCGAAGATTGGTTTGACAAGGGGCTGTACCGCCGCCGGCGCTTGATATTCAGGCCGGAGCCAACGGACCAAACCTCGGGCTTCCTCTGCCGCTCGCTCACGGTTTAGGGCAACCAAGCGCTCCAGGATTTCAGCATCGGTTAGGTCACCGGCCCAGCCGTAGGCATCGAAAACGGCTTTGTCTAAATCGTCGTGAAGCTGCCTGAGAATTTGGGTTTGAGTAGCCTCGTGTTTCTCCCGTTCTGATGGAGTTAAGGATTCATCGTTCCTAAGCTTTGAAAGTAGGTTATACATTTCAGTAATGGTTGCACCACGGGCTTGTGCTGCCTTCCGGTGTGAGTCCAGCCGTTCGGCAATTTCCCTTATGCACATCTTTTGGCGAGCCGTGCAGTCGGGCCATGGAAATGGATCGAATCCCTTTGATTTGGAATAGACGGGGTCATTCCCTTTTCCCATCCATGACCCAGTTGCTAGTGACCATGCATCATGAATGTGGCTACTCAGGACGCCGAGGAAATACGCATCTTCACTTGCTATCACGATGAGTTTGTCATCTGGAACAATGCTGGACTTTAAAAATTGGAAAACTCGGTGTTTGGCAGTATGTGTCGTTGCGATATAACGCGAAAGTCCAGCGAGGGCAGGGCGGAATCCGCTTCGGGATTCCCCAAAAATCCACCAATTCTCTCGGTAACCAGCACGATTATTTTGGTCCCGTTCGGGTTTTACCCGGTCGTAAACATGCTGATACACCATCGGGAATGTATTTATTACCTCCGCCTCGGTTAGGCCAAATAAATCAATCACCATTATCCCTCTGGGCTTTCCTACCATGTCCTTCCCGTGTCGATAGTGATGAACCACAGAAGGTCGTCCCCATTCCTCCCATTGGGCTGGAGTCACCATAAACCCCGCACCAACCAACTGCATCCCCCGAGAAGCAATTCCTTCATTGGCGTGCAGTCTTGAAACATTACCTACCGAAGCTCCTGTGCTCAAATCGTCATGAATCAGGCCAACGAAAGCTCCTTCGATAATGATGGTTGATGCTTCATCTTCAGGCGTGAGAGCTGAATTTTCTTTAATAACTCTTCCGAGCCAAGGTGAACCTTCAAGCCCCCCAACCGTCATCGCAATTCTTACGGCTGCTCCTTGATCATGCCAAGGATGATCGGGAATGGCCCATAAAAGCTTCAGTGCGTTCTCTTTGGCGGCAGTGTGATGAGCTATCACGCCGCGCTGCCAGACTTGCCTCAAACTATTTGTTGTAATAAACCCGAATTGCCTAGTTTCGTTTGTCCGAACAGCACGAGCGGCCTTATGCCACCAGTACAGGACGTAATCGACGCTATCGGGCACGTCGGGATATGCCCTTCGGAGAGCCTCGGAGTAGCCATCACCGAGAGTATCCCGCATACGCTTGTTGCCCAAGAACGGCGGATTCCCAACAATGTAATCCACCTTTGGCCATTCCGCATGGCGAGGCATTAGGAGTTCGACAATCTCCATTTGCGCTGTCTCGTCGGGTACCTCTTTGCCGGTGACGGGATGCTTTTTGAAGGTCTTCCCATCCCAGCGGCTCTGCCCAGTGGCCTTGGTCCCGGACCAGGTCAGCACGGCGTCTCGGCACTGAATGTTCTCGTACCGCTGGAGAATCGGTTCTGGAGGGGTATAGCCGGGATGGAGTCTGATCCACCACTGGAGGTGCCCGATCCAGAGCACAAGTTCGGCGATGGCCGCAGCCCATGGCTTGACCTCGATGCCCAGGAATTGCGCCGGGGTCACCATGACCTCGTCGAGAGCGAGGGCACGACGGGTTTCCCCAAAGTCATCTAGGCGGCTCAGAACCTCCAACTCCAGGCGTTTGAGCACATCGTAAGCGACGTAAAGGAAGTTCCCGCTACCGCACGCCGGATCCAGGATCCGGGTAGAGGCGAGCTTGCGGTGGAAAGTGTAGAGCACCTCCCTCGCTCTGGCCCGGCTTGCCTCGGTCGGCTCGTTGCCCAGGATGGACAGGGCTTCGGCCTGGACGAGGTCCCAGTCCCCGCGCAGGGGTTCCTCGATAGTGGGCCGAATCAATCGCTCGATGAAGCTGCGGGGCGTGTAGTGTGCCCCCAATTTGTGTCGCTCCTCGGGGGTCAGGGCACTTTCCAAGAGGGTTCCGAAGATGCTGGGGTCGACCTCTCCCCAGTCAAACCTTGCCGCCTGGTGAAGAAGCTCTATCTCGTCCTTGAAGAGATTCGGGACATGGCTCTCCGCAAATAGGCCGCCATTGAACCGGGCTAGGCGATACTCACCCCAGTCGTCCCCAGTATTCATCGCGTCCCACAGCCGTTCCAGGCCCTTCGCAAAGCGGTCAGGTTCCTTACGCCACCGTTCAAGGCTACGTTCAAAAAGCTTGGACGGCAGCAACTCCACATCCTCTGCGAAGAATGTGAAAACGCACCTCATGAGGAAGTTTGCTACCACCCTAGAAGGGAAGCGATCCTCCAGCCTGGCCGCCAGATGCCCCAACTCGGTTGCAACTTGGCGCGTGACCAGTGCCCGCCGCTTGCCGGGGTCAAGGCTGTGGGGGTTGTCCCAGATGGCACGGAACCATTCCTGGACCTTGGGTTTAACTAGGTCATCAATTGGGACCGCTCGGCGGGCTCCATAGCCGCCATAGACGCCAGAGAAGCTGTCCCAGACCTGGAAGGAATGCCCGATGTCGCACGTCATCAAGAATGGAGGCCGCTGCGGAAGCCGAATGGCGTAGTTCACCGCCTGGCCGAAAGCCTTTTCCATGTACTGGTCGTAAGCGCGGGTGCCGCGCACCGGGGCGGACCCTTCTTTGATGCCACCCCTGCCCTTGGTACTGCCCTGCTTGGCCTCCATGACGAAGCAGCCGTCCTTGAACAGGTCAATGGAGCCGGTGGATGTGCTCCCGTCCAGGTGGGTGATCTTCAAGTCCTTCTCGAAGCAGTAGCCAGGGCTCTGGTCCTTGGGGCCAGGAGGGGCGATCTCTAGCGCTTCACATAGATCCAGCAGGTACGCGTCTTTGTTGGCTCGCTCGTTTCCGGCCGACCCCTTCCATTTCTGGATGAACGCTTTGATGCTGGGACTCATGAAAGAATTTTAGCAAACGGGCGAGGAATTCTGGTCACTTGTTCATATAGCAGGTTTCGGCTTGGAGGGCCCGTGCCCCATAATGGCAAACACAGGATTCCCTGCCATGGCCCATGAATCTCTTACGGACGAAATGATCGACTCCTTGATTCGGATGCCGAAGGAGCCGATTTCTCGTACGCCTCCAAAACCGAAGGAGAAGGCGGGCCATACAGAACTGAACTTTCACCTCAGGGCGGTTGATGGCGACGAAAAGTTTTCGCTCCTCCTACGTCAGAACAACCAGGTTGAACGAGATTTCTCGTGTGTCCTCCAGTGGCATTCCCCTGAAGGTGACTTGATCCTATTGCGCTGCAACGGAAGCAGTCATCCTCATGGAAAAATTCGCTTCAAGTGTCATATTCACAAAACGACCGAGGATGCTCTCAGGCGTGGTTGGAAGCCAGAGTCCCATGCCGAATTCACTGAGGCATACACCTTGCTTGATGGAGCGAAACACACCATTGTGACCCTAGCCAACATCAGTGGCGTTCATGCCCCACCTATCCCACCGTCCCTCTTTCAATGACCCCTGATTTAGACATCGCCATCCGGGCCCTGCGCGTTGCCCTATCTGAAGAGATCCGCCTTGAGCCGATCCAGGATGGGGTGTGGGCTATCGACAGCCCCTTCACATTCCCCGATGGGGACACCTACACGATGTTCCTTTCAGCACTTGAAGGCGGCATGGGATGGAGATTGTCTGACCTTGGCAGCACCTGGATGCGAATCAGCTACGAGAACGATACTGACAAGTTCAAGAATGGAACCCGGGGAAAGCTCCTCGAACAAATTCTGACGGAAGGTGGGGTTCAGGAATCCAATGGCCAGTTCGGAATCGAGGTCCCCACCGAGGACCTCGGGCGCGGGATGTTCCAACTTGCCCAGGTTCTCAGTCGGGTTTACGACCTGACCTTCCTCAACCGAGAGCGAACGGAGGCTACCTTCCTGGACGACCTCCAGGAAGCCCTTCGAAAGTTCATACCCCTCAATCGGATTTATAAAGACTATGAGGTCCCCAACGTTTCAGACCCTGAGAACTACCCTGTGGATTTCCGAATCGAGGGGCAGCAGGGTGATTTATACGTTTTTGCAATCAGCAGCAGCGCCAAGGCACGACTCACAACCATTTGCCTTCAGCACTACCTGAGGCACAAAGCGAATTTTGAATCGTTGCTGGTCTTCCAGGATCTTGGCGCGGTTTCAAAGCGCGACTTAGCCCGCATTGCGAATGCAGGTGGAGATGTGCTCTCGGGTCTTGAGGATGCCGAAGACCTCCGGCGGAAGGTTTTGAAGCGGACCGGCACGCTTGGATAGCGGGCTGATCATCTCTTGATGGTGTCGAATCGGCAGAGCCCGACTAGAATTGGGTGTGTCGGTCCCATAGCTCAGGCGGATAGAGCACGTGCCTTCTAAGCACGGGGTCGCAGGTTCGAGTCCTGCTGGGACCACCATTTCCTTGAACGCCCCTTTCTTGGGGCTGAAAGCTTTGCCACCATTTTTGCCACCATCGTAGGTAAAAATAAAATAATTTAAGCAATATTAAGGTTGTTTTAGGGTTATTTATAGGGTTTAGGGGAGTTGTGATTTTCTATTAAATGTTGTTTTTAAAGGCACTAAAGAATATTAGGAGGGCCATTTTTTTTATTTGGTCTACGGCTTAGAAGGCCGTTGCTCTATCCAGCTGAGCTATGGGCACTGTGGAATTCCGGGGGAGGCGGGGCACTCCCCGGCTTGGCCTAGTTTGACGGGGGTGCGATTGGCCAGGCA
>Ga0316217_10001202_pt1 | contig 34688 bp, 38 predicted proteins | sample 1anoAmetaG_FD_203633 | JGI IMG/M metagenome (GOLD analysis project Ga0316217, IMG submission 203633) | Freshwater microbial communities from Trout Bog Lake, Wisconsin, USA - 1anoA | ecosystem: Environmental > Aquatic > Freshwater > Lake > Hypolimnion/Profundal zone | place: USA: Wisconsin...
GCCCCCCCCCCCCCCCCCCCCCCCCCCCCCCCCCCCACCCCACCCACCCACCCCAACCACCCCCCCCCGCCCGCCCCCCCCCCCCCCCCCCCGGAATTTTTTTTCCAAACTGCCTGTCACTCTGCCTGGATGAGTGACGGCCATTGAACGTACGCAGAAAAATATCTGAATAAATACGGATAGTACCGGAATTATGCAGCAGGGGAATTTTTTGTCGTCACTTTCCGTTTTGACAATCGGACTGTGGTCTGGTACAAAACGCGCTATCTAGTTTCCATCCGGAAAACTCCGGATGAGAAACTATCTAAGATGTAAACCGGTCTGGTGCCGCGCTCTAGATCAGCGCGGTTAAAAGGGAAGAGGGTGCGACTCCCTCGCTGTCCCGCAACTGTAAGGGGGGACCGAAGCCGCTTCATGCCACTGGGGAAACCTGGGAAGGCGCGGCTTAGGAACGATCCCCGAGCCAGGAAACCTGCCATTCCGATGCTTTTGGGACCTCCGTGGAACGAGGGGCCGAAGCCGGATAGCATCTTCATCCTGGTATTTTCGAGCCCCTGCCCACGGTATTATGCGGCAGGGGCTTTTTCGTCGGAGGAGCTTATGGCCACAACGATCTTCATTACAGGCGGGGCGCGAAGCGGCAAAAGCCGTTTCGCCGAGGAGTTGGCCCATCGCTTCGGGGCACCGCTCGGCTATCTGGCAACGGCCCGGGCAGAGGACGAAGAGATGGCGGAGCGGATAAGAAAACACCGCATGCGCCGCGGCGACGCATGGCAGACCATGGAGGAGCCTTTCCATCTTTCCCGGGCCCTGGCCGACTGCGACGGCACCTGCAAGGCGGTGCTGGTGGACTGCCTCACCCTCTGGCTGTCAAACCTGCTCTTTCACTACGAAGAGATGCAAGAGGATTCCGAGGCGCACATCATGGAGGATGTGCGCCGCCTGGCAGCCACCATGTCCGGAATGCGGACCCCGGTCATAGTGGTGTCCAACGAGGTGGGCCAGGGCATCGTTCCTGAGAACCGCCTGGCAAGGCGCTTCCGCGACATCTCCGGCCAAGCCAACCAGCTCCTGGCGGCTATGGCGGACGAGGTGCATATGGTCATCAGCGGAATACCGCTCAGACTGAAATAGACAGTGTCATGACAAGCGTCACCAAAACAGGGTAACGCTTTCTTTCAGCAAAAAGGAGACTACCCAATGGACATCATAAAGGCCACGCTGGAACGCATCCAGCCGGTCAGTTCCGAGATGCTGCACCAAGCCCAGGCAAGATTGGACAATAAGACCAAGCCGACCGGTTCCCTGGGGAGACTGGAGGAGTTCGGACGCCGTGTCGCCGCCATCAGCGGCACGTTTTGCCCCGACACCGCGAAAAAGGTCATCTTTACCTTTGCCGGCGACCATGGGGTTACCGAAGAAAGGGTTTCGGCCTTCCCAAAGGAGGTAACGCCCCAGATGGTGCTCAACATGCTGGCCGGCGGGGCCGGCGTCAACGTGCTGGCTCGCCATGTCGGGGCCGAGGTGCGGGTGGTGGATGTGGGGGTTGATTATGATTTCAACGGTGCGGAAGGCCTGATCCATCGGAAGGTGGCCCGCGGCACCCGAAACTTCGCCAAGGGTCCGGCCATGACCCGCGACGAGACCCTGGCCGCCATAAAGGTCGGCATCGAAATGGCCGACCAGTGCAAGACCGAAGGGGTGGCCCTGGTGGGAACCGGCGAAATGGGCATCGGCAACACCACCCCCTCTTCGGCCATCATTGCCGCAATCTCCGGCATTTCCGCCAGGGAGCTGACCCACCGCGGCACCGGTATCAACGACATTGCACTGGAGAACAAGATCCGGATCATCGAACAGGGGTTGGCCCTCAACCGACCAGACCCGAAGGATCCGCTGGATGTTTTGGCCAAGGTGGGGGGGCTTGAGATCGCAGCCATTGCAGGCCTGGTGCTGGGATGTGCGGCAAACGCCATCCCGGTGGTGATCGACGGCTTCATCTCCACCGCCGGCGCCCTGATCGCCTCGGAACTGCACCCCCATGTGCGCGACTACGTCTTTGCCGCCCATGAATCGGTGGAGATCGGCCACCGGTTCATGCTGGAGCGGATCGGCGTCCTACCTGTCCTGGACCTGAACCTGCGCCTGGGGGAAGGAACCGGCGCAGCCCTGGCCATGAGCCTTATCGAGGCCGGGGTGAAGATCCTGAAGGAGATGGCGACCTTTGAACAGGCCGGGGTAGCGAAGGGCTAAAAGGTTGTTGAAAAACAGCCATCGGGCCTTTGTCCTCGAACGCCCTTTCAAGCGGCGTAGCGCCCGGCCTTCGCAGCCAAAGCTGCTTCGGCGGAATAGGCCTGCTATGCCTCCTCAGGGCATTCTGCGGGCACGACGATCTGACTATTTTTGAACAACCTGGTTTTTTCAACAGCCTGACAAGGAAGCCGGATCATGCCTACCTTGCCCACACGAGACCCGACAGTCCTCCTGGAGTCGTTCGCCAGGACGGGATTTCCCCGCTCCTTCCGTTTCGACGGCCTGAAAGAGGTGGTGATTGCCCGCACGCCGGCCGAGGTCGTTCCGGCCCTGCGGGAGGTGGAACAGGCCGTGGAATTGGGCAGGCACGCGGCCGGATTCGTGAGTTACGAGGCCGCAACCGGCCTTAATCCCGATCTGCCTGCCTCCGGATCGGGAGACCTGCCGCTGATCTGGTTCGGCATCTTCGACGAACGACATGAATGCGCGCCAGGTACGGGGCCTGAGGAACAAGGCGATTGTAGCATCTCGCCGCCCGCAACAGCCATCGGCCAGACTCCCTACTGCGCCGTGATAGAGACCATCCGTGCGGCCATCGCCAGGGGCGAGACCTATCAGGTCAACTTCACCACCCGCCAGCACTTCGGCTTTAGCGGCGCCCCTTTCGCCCTATACCGCCGCATGTGCCGCAATCAGCAGGCCCCCTTCTGCGCCTGGATAGACACCGGCAGCCACCGGATACTCTCTGCCTCTCCGGAGTTGTTCTTCAGCCTGAAAAACGGCTTGCTTGTCATGCGACCCATGAAGGGGACCGCAGCGAGGGCAGCGCTACCTGCCGCAGACCTGGCGGAACGGGAACGTTTGGCCGCAAGCCCCAAGGAGCGGGCAGAGAATCTGATGATCGTCGATTTGGTAAGAAACGACCTCTCCACCATCGCCGAGACCGGCAGCGTCGCGGTGCCGTCGCTCTTCGACGTCGAGACCTATCCCACAGTGCACCAGATGACCTCCACCGTCATCGCCCGCCCCAGACCGGGTATCGGGCTTACCGACATCTTCATGGCGCTTTTTCCATGCGGTTCGGTCACTGGAGCCCCAAAACGGCGAACCATGAAGATCATCCGCGATCTGGAGCAGGAGCCGCGCGGGGTCTACTGCGGCGCCATCGGCTACCTCTCTCCAGGCCAGGAGGCTGCCTTCAGCGTGGCCATCCGCACCGTTGTACTGGACATGGCTGCGCAAACCGGCAAACTCGGACTCGGCAGCGGCATCACCTGGGATTCCGAGGCTGGTGCGGAATACCGGGAATGCCTGGCCAAGGGGGACTTCCTCCAGCGCGAACTGCCGGACTTTTGCCTCATCGAGTCCCTGCGCCACGACAGGGATGGCTTTATGCTGCTGGAACGGCACCTGCGGCGGCTGGCGGAATCGGCTGCGTATTTTGGTTTCCGCCATGATAGCGCGGCCTTGCGTGTCAGGCTCGCCGGCCTGGGCGAGGGGTTGAGCGGGGTCCACAAGGTGCGCGTCCTGCTGGCCGTAGACGGCGCTCTGACCCTGGAGGCCGAACCCCTGGAGCAGCCCTCCTGCCCTTCCCCGCCCGTCATGATTGCCGTATCTCAGGTCCGGGTGGACTCGTCCGATCCTCTTCTTTACCACAAAACCACACGCAGGAAGCGGTATGAGGAGGAGCGGCAGCAACATCCGGATTGTACCGATGTCGTGTTCCTGAACGAGCGGGGAGAGGTGACCGAGGGGAGCTATAACAATATCGTATGCTCACTGCACGGCGAACTGCTGACTCCGGCCCTCTCGTGCGGCCTTTTGCCCGGTCTGCTGCGGGAGGAGCTGATCGAGGCCGGGGGTATCCGGGAGGCGATCTTGAACCTGGCGGACCTGGAAGACGCCGACACCATCTGGCTGATCAATTCGGTGCGCGGCTGGCGTGAATGCAACATTGCCCCAGCCCATGACTAAAACTTTTTTTCAATCCAAACAAGGAGATCAGACATGCTGACCCAGATCGAATCCGCCCGCGAGGGCATCATCACCCCACAGATGGCGGCAGTGGCCGCAGACGAAGCCCTTTCAGCGGAGTTCGTCCGCGGCATGGTGGCAGAGGGAAGGATCGTCATCCCCTGGAACCACGGCCGCCAGCCCACGGCAACCGGCATCGGCGCCGGCCTGCGCACCAAGGTCAATGCCTCCATCGGCACATCATCCGACATCATTGACTACGGGGCCGAGGTGGCCAAGGCTCGGGCAGCCATGGAAAGCGGAGCCGATACCCTGATGGAACTCTCCGTGGGGGGAGACCTGGACCGGGTGCGGCGCGAGGTGATCGCCTGCGTGGACCTGCCGGTGGGCAACGTGCCGCTCTACCAGGCCTTCTGCGAAGCGGCCCGCAAATACGGCGACCCGAACAGGCTCGACCCGGAGGAACTCTTCGACCTGATCGAGCGCCAGTGCGCCGACGGCATGGCCTTCATGGCGGTTCACTGCGGCATCAACCTCTACACTATCGAGCGCCTCAGGAAACAGGGGTACCGCTACGGCGGCCTGGTCTCCAAGGGAGGCGTCTCCATGGTTGCCTGGATGCTGGCCAACAAGCGCGAGAACCCGCTTTACGAGCAGTTCGACCGGGTGGTGGCCATCCTGAAGAAACACGACACCGTGCTCTCCCTGGGCAACGGCCTCAGGGCCGGGGCCATCCATGACTCCAGCGACAGGGCTCAGATCCAGGAACTTCTTATCAACTGCGAACTGGCCGAACTTGGGCGCGACATGGGGTGCCAGATGCTGGTTGAGGGCCCGGGGCATGTCCCCCTGGACGAGATCGAGGGGAACATCAAGCTGCAAAAGAGGATGAGCGGCGGCGCGCCTTACTACATGCTGGGGCCGATCACCACCGACGTTGCGCCCGGATTCGACCACATCACCTCGGCCATCGGCGCGGCCCAGTCGGCCCGCTTCGGCGCCGACCTGATCTGCTACATCACCCCTGCCGAACACCTGGCCCTCCCAACCGAAGAGGACGTGCGCCTGGGGGTAAAGGCCGCCAAGATCGCCGCCTACGTCGGGGATATGAACAAGTACCCGGAAAGGATGCGGGAGCGGGACAAGCAGATGTCCAAGGCCCGCCGCGACCTGGACTGGGAAAAGCAGTTCCAGCTGGCCCTTTATCCTGAGGACGCCCGCTCCATCCGCGCCAGCCGGGTTCCGGAGGACAGCACCACCTGCACCATGTGCGGCAATTTCTGCGCGTCGCGGGGTGCGGGAAAGCTCTTTGCAGATGACCTGAAAAAGGATAAGATCTGACGCTCGCACCGGCAGGAAATGACCAAAGGTAACTACCATGTTCAGCTCCATCACATCGCTGTCGCTACGGCTAAGGCCGGGGGATGACATTCGCGGTTCGTTGTCCCGCCTGATCTACGACCGGGAGCTGCCCGCGGCCTGCGTGCTCAGTTGCGCCGGCAGCCTGAGCCGGGCGGCCTTGCGGCTAGCCGGAAACGGCGGCGGCACCATCATCGAGGGGCCGCTGGAGATCGTCTCCCTTTCCGGCACCCTGTCCCCCCATGGACCGCACCTGCACATCGCCATTGCCGACAGCATCGGCCGGGTGCTGGGGGGACACCTGCTGGACGGCTGCATCGTCCTGACAACGGCCGAGATCGTCCTGGCGGTCATGCCGGAGGTACGCTTTTCACGGCGCCGCGACGATGCCACAGGCTTTGCGGAACTGGTCATCACAACCCCTGTCGAAATAACACCGTGAAACGTTATCTCGTCGCCTTTCAGTTCCTGACCATCATCCCGCTCCCTTTCAAGACCGACTGCGAAGCGCGGGATCTGGGGCGCTCCACAGCCGCCTTCCCCCTGGTCGGACTGACCATCGGCGCTCTGTTGGCCGGGCTCAATTGGCTGATTGCCCCCTGGGTTGCCCGCCCGCTCGCCGATGCCCTGCTGATTGCCGTCCTGACCGCAGTGACCGGCGCCCTGCACCTGGACGGCCTTGCCGATGTCTGTGACGGCATGGCGGCCCGCGGCGGCCGGGAACGCTTCCTTGAGGTCATGAAGGACTCCAGGGTCGGTGCCGTCGGAGCCGTCGGCATCGTCCTCGGACTGCTGCTTAAATGGCAGGCCTTGCTGGCGGTACCGGCAGGGATCAAGATGCCGGCCCTGCTTTTCTTTCCCGCCTTGGCACGCCTGGCCCAGGTCCTTGCCATGACCGGGGCACGCCATGCGCGCAAGGAAGGATTGGGAGCCGTCTTCATCCAGGGCACCGGCAATGCCCAATTGGTTGCCGCCCTGACCCTGACCCTGGCAGCGGCCTTTGTGCTGCCGCCTCTTACCGGCCTGGCAGCGTACGTCGCCGTTATTCTGGCGACCATGGCGCTGCGCTTTTACTTCCAGCGCCGGCTGGGCGGACTGACCGGCGACGTTGTGGGCTGCATCAGCGAACTGGCCGAGATTGCCGCCCTGGTGGTCATCTCGGCCAGGCACACCTAAGGATGCCAAAACTATTATTGCCGGCCTCATAAACCCACACCCTTTTGAAAGGAACTCGCACATGACTCCGGCTACCCGCATCTACCTCATCCGCCACGGCCAGGTGGCAGGCCATGACCAACCCCGCTACAACGGCCAAGCCGATGTGGGCTTGACCGATGCTGGCCTGGAGCAGTACCATGTCCTCATGGAGCGCCTGGCCTGCAACCCCATCTCGGCCTGCTACACCAGCGACCTGTCGCGTTGCGCCATCGGCGCTAAGATCATCTGCGGCCGGTTCGGCATCGAACCTGTGCGCCGCCCCGAGCTGCGCGAGCTGAACATCGGCGTTTGGGAGGGATTGACCTGGCAGGAAATCTCGCAGCGCTGGCCAACACAATGGCAGGCCCGGCTGAGCGACCTGGTCAACTACCGGGTGCCACAGGGGGAGAACCTGCTGGACGTGGAGGCGAGGGTCATGCCGGTCATCACGGAGATCGTGGAGCGCCACAAAGGGCAGGAGATCCTGGTGGTGGGACACGGCGGCGTCAACCGTATCGTGCTGTTGAACGCCATCGGAGCGCCGCTGGCCGGGATGTTCAACATCGAACAGAGCTACGGCTGCCTGAATATCATCGATTACTATGCCGACGGCAGGGCCACGGTCAAGCTGCTGAACGGGTAAAATCGAAAGCGGCTCTCACAAATCTCACAGAGGCACAAAGGGAAAAAACAAGCATTTTTAAATTATAATATTGATGGATCAGCTTTTCTCTGTGCCTTTGTGAGCTTGAGCGAACATAGTGAGCGGGTGAGAGGAAAAAGAAAAAAGATTTTCGAGAAAGGATCCATCCATGGCACGCCCCAAACGACCGGTCACGGTCAAGCTCCCATCGGCCGCCGAAGCCGCTGCCCGCATAGAGGCCATGCGCCGGCAGACAGAGGACACCACCAACTACCGGACAAAGTCCTTGAAGATCCACGGCCCGGTCTGCGCCAAATGCGGCCGTGAATTCGACCAGGCCAACCTGCAGCAACTGACCGTCCACCACAAGAACGGCAACCACAACAACAATCCCGCCGACGGCAGCAACTGGGAAAACCTGTGCATCCACTGCCACGACGACGAGCACAGCAGGGATCTGCTGGGGGATTATCTCAGCAAGTAGTACCCTCTTTTCGAAACTATTTCCCGCTCAATGCGGCTCTAACAGCAGGCGGTTACGAAAGATGAGATTGATATATTCAACTATTTGCTTACTTCTCGTGCTGGCCGCCCCTGCCGCTGCCCTGGATCGGGATATGGCCGCCCAGGTCCTGGCGGAGATCAACCTGACCCGCACCTCGCCGCGCGCCTATGTCGGTTTTCTGCGCGAGTTTCGCGGCATGTTCCATGGAAAATACTTCGTACTGCCGGGAAGCGATACCCGCATGCAGACCAACGAGGGGGTCAAGGCCGTGGATGAGGCGATCAAAGTCCTCTCACGCCAGAAATGCCTGCCGCCGCTTGCCTGGTCGGACGGACTGGCCGCGGCAGCGGCAGAACTGGTAAAGGAGCAGGGCGAGACCGGAGCCACAGGCCATGGCGATGTGGAGGGCCTAGGCATGCGGGAACGGATCCACAGGCATGGGAAATGGAACCGGGAGAGCGGCGAGAACATCGGCTACGGTCCAACGGAAGCCCGGAACATGGTCATGCAACTGATAACAGATGACGGGGTGCCGGACCGGGGGCATCGGAAGAACATCTTCAACACGGTTTTCCGCACCGCCGGGGTCGCCTGCGGTCCCCATCCGGAATACGGAAACATGTGCGTCATCGATTTTGCGGACCAGTTCAAGGAGTAAATTACTCGGCGCTTATTCCATCATCGGCGCTTCATTGGTAAAGGTAAAGATGTGGCACTAAATTTAGTTCCGGTAGACTTCGCGGCGGTGGCCAACCTTGACCACCCACACGGTAAGTCGCGTGTCCAGGATCGAGTAGATGATGCGGTAATTACCTTGGCGCAGTCGATATTTTTCCTGGCCTGAGAGCTTTTCACAGCCAACGGGGCGGGGGTTTTCGGCAAGGGTATGAATACGCTCCATTATCCGCTGTAGGTCGCTCTTGGGGATGGAATCAAGGTCCTTCCTGACCGACTCTTTGAAGAAGATGCTATAGACGGCCATTAACCTTGAGTTCTTTCAACAAGGTTTCATAGGAAACCAGCGGCTCGTTGACCCGATCCTCAAAGGCTGCCAAGTCTTCGGCATCCTCGGCCAAAGCGCAACGTACCGCGTCATTTACGATATCGGAAAGGGAGCGTGCGGTCTCCAGGGCCTTGTGCTGAAGCGCCAAGTGCATGGCAGGTTCAAAATATACGGTTGCCCGTTTGGTGAGTGCGCCCATGGTTTATACCTCCCTTGTAATAATAACGTTTAGACGTTGCAGCGTCAAGACGTTATTAGAATGGGGCGAAGTCATTCAACGACAGAAAACAAAAGAAAGGAGCCATACATGCAGCGGCATCTCTTACCTTTTACCCTGGCCATATTCTTCTACCTCTGTGCACCTGGCCTTGCCTGGAACGACGCAACCCACATGGCCGTGATGAAGGCCGCTGGCCTGGACAACTATGCCTATCTCGCAGTGGGCGCGGATATGGCAAAGGAGAAGTCCGGGGGCCATGAAGAGGGCAACCATTACTGCAATAACGCCAAAGGGGCAAAAGTCACCGTTGATATGGTCCTGGGACAGGTTCGCGACTACAACAGCCGCGACAAGGACAAAGGGCATCTCTACGGCGCCATCATCGCCGCACTCGCCGAATACCGGGAGAGAAAGAGCAACCACAGGTATGCCAACTATCCCCTGGGTTTTGCCGGCCATTATATCGGCGATCTCTCGATGCCGCTCCATAACACCGAATACAACGATTTCAACAAGGCTCATCACAGGGCCAACGACGGCGTGATCGAGGGAAGCGAAGACGAGGCGACCGATGTTAAAGTTGCCAGGATAGCGGCAGAAATCAGGAAGAGGATGGCAAGGCTGCCGGCGTATCAACTTCCCCCGGCAAAAGGCGACTTCACGAAGTTCAATCGCGAACTGGCGAAGAAGATCGCTGAGATAGCCAACAAGTCAATAACCCTAGGTTATGCAATGGAAGACTCAAGGCCTCAAAAAACGGTCATGAGCGCAGACGATGCTTACAGACAGCTTGCGGAAAGCGCCCTTCTCCTTAAAGCGGCTTTCGCTGCTTTGCAATAAGGCAATAAAAGCCGCTCTAGTGAAACTCCACCCGGGGGTGGAGACATTTCAGCCCGTCAATCTCCCCGGTATGCAAGTCATCCTTCATGAACAAGATAATAATGCAGAGCCCTCTTTTTGTGGCCGACCAATCGCAGTGCCATGCCAAAGGCTGATGGGCAGGATATAAGCACATCATGCCGCCCGCATCGTGTTGTGGTCGTGGTTGCGGTGGCCCTTGGAACCGTAGTGGGCGTGCCTGACCTTGACGTTTTCCGACGAAAATGGCCATAGCTTTTCGCAGAAATTCGAGATTGATTTTCGAGCGAGATCCAGCTCTTCTATGTTTGATTCCCCCCGCATCTTGAGTTCGGTAATCTCCACGGTCAGGGCGTTGAGTATCCTTTTAAGTATCTTTGCCCGAGCTTTTCTCGATTCCAGGTTCATGGTCTAACTCCTTCCATAAATACCATCCTCTTCTGTCTCAGTATAACCCATTTGCCATCTGGAAATCACGTCCCCCTTGCTGGCGGCTGATAGGTGAAAATCATGCTTTTTAGCATTTTTTCTCCGGACCGGCTTCTTGTAAATCTGCATCCCTGAAATACAAAAACTCCCCGGAATCATCCAAGGAGTTCTAAAAATCAGAAGTAGCATTTGGACCTTGCCTTTTATAAGTTTTTTCTTTCTTATAATTGGTTTTGTCTTTCTGCTGCTTCCTGATTTCAGTATACGCTTATATATAAACCATGCAACTACTATTTTTTGCCGCACTATAGCTAGGCATTCGTATTACTTCAAACTCCTACTCTGGGAAAGAGTCAAACTGTGTGCAATCTCGCATGCACGACTCAGGGCTGCTTCCTCGCAAAGCTTTTGCCATGAAACACAAAACTCCCCGGAAAACATCCAAGGAGTCTTAAAAAACAGAAGTAGCATTTAAACTTTCACCTTTTATAAGCTTCTTTATTTCTTACAATCGGTTTGTCTTTGTGCTGCTTCCTGATTTCAGTATACGCTTCTCACTAAACCATGCAACTACTATTTTTTAGTCGGGCAGATACAGTGCGCCGGCTTTGCGTTACCGACGCATACACTGGGGTGACAAAACTCCTCCTTGGCCGGTGTCGCACCCGACTTTGGCGAAGTCGTGCTACCCGTTTTGCCGGCCTTGATCCCTTTCGTTGCTGCCATCTGTGCCACCTTCTTTCTCAAGAGACTTCGATTGCTTATTACAAAATCATTGTACCAAGAATCGGCCTTGAATACCCCAAAAAACATGCCCTCTTGAAAAGAAGTGAAAGTGGACGATCTATCTCTGCATCTTGTTCGGCCAGTAGGTTCCGCCCACCAGGGTTGCCGTAATGCTGCCGATCTTGACCTTGGATTTCATAAGTATCGGTATGCGTCGATCATCGTCCGTCAGCCAGATATAAATGTCGCCGGTGCGAGAGAAAATCCCCTCCGAACGGAGCAGCGGCTTGATCACAACCGTCTTGAACCTACCCAGAGGGGTTTCGATCACCTCCCGCCGCAGAACCTGCACCTCGGTATTCCATAATCTTTTACAGTCGAATATGTCGATGTAGTAGGAGGTCCCGACCTGCAGCGGTACGGAACGAAAATAAAAAAAACTGGACAGGGTGTCGTAGGTTTGCTTCGTGATACCTTGAGTCGTCTCTGTGTTCTTCCTCAGATCCTTGGTATGAACCTCAAGCTTCTGGCGATCGAAGACAGCGTCTTTTTGGAAGCGGGTCCACCCCTCATGAATGCGTTCACGGTATAAGCGCGGCACACCGATATTAAGGGGCGGAGCGCCTGAGATCAGAACCGATTCGATCCGGTCGTTCACCGGAAAAAAGACCTTCAGCCAGTCGGCGGATTTGGCGGTGGATACGATATGCACCTCGTTGCCTTCCAGGGTTACCTCCTGAACCGCCCGGCCCGCCGTGATGCCGGTATAGGATATCTCGAACTCCAAACGCTCCGGTATTGGAAAGGCCGATGCGCAAGGCGGCATCACCGCCAGCGCCGCGCATAACGCCATGGCCATGGCCACGACAACACTTCCGGATTTATTTATCAGCAATCTCATCTCCCCTTCACCTTCAACTTTCAACAGCCTTCTGGCAGGTGTCGGAAAACGTCCTGAGGAAGGCCTGAGGCCAGAGTCATGACAAGCAGTTAGCCTTTGGGCGCCTTTAACGCCCAGGCCTGCTAAGCCTGTCCGCCGGTCGGGACGCTCTCGAACGCATTGCGCAGCTTGTGCAGTTCTTCCACCTCCCGCAGTTTATCGCCCAGCCAGGCGTGAAAGACCCTGGCGTTTTCGTAACTCATCACCACGCCGGTGTCGATAAAGCGCACCATGCTGCTGCCCAGACCTTCGGGTTCGACTCCGATCTCCCGGCCGATGGCGCCATCGGGGGTGATCTCGTGGCTGATCGATTCGGGCAGGGGCTGGCGCTCCAGATAAAAATGTATCATCATCTCACCGCGGGGCGAGAAGCCCCCTTGGGCGCCATTGACATAAGCGGGATTGTATCCGTGGTTGAAGATATACTTGAATGTGATCTCGGGTTTCTTGGCGTTCATTTTTGTACTCTCCTTTATTAATGTCATTGGCTGCATCGTATTCAGGTCCTGCTATCCCTGAATACCTGCTCTCGTCCCAATTTCGAATATCCTTTTATGTCACTTATCATACCCCGCTGGAGGAGGAAAAGAAAATCTTGCAAAATAATTGCCCAGAGACTATAAAGATCAAAAAAGTCTTGTTTTGCAGGAGTATCCAGAAGATGAAACTTATTTTACCATGTCTGCGCCTCTTATTTGCAATGATTCTGACAGGTTCACTTCCACTCGCCGCGGCAGCCGCGCCGACGGTTGTTTTCGATCAGGGGCATGGGCAGCGTTTCACCGTCAACGATTCTGGCGATCTCCAACTTTCCAAACTGGCGGACACACTGCGGAGTTCGAAGATCACCATCACCCAGACAGCTACCCCGCTGAGCGACGACACGCTCAAAGGCGCCGCCGGACTGGTCATCTCCGGCGCCTTCAAGCCGCTCCAGCCGGAGGAGGTAGCGGCGGTTGCCCGCTTCGTGCAAAATGGCGGCAGGCTGGCTATCATGCTGCACATAGCCCCTCCCCTGGACAGCCTGCTGACCCGCCTGGATGTGGATTACTCAAACTCGGTTCTGCACGAGCGCAAGAACATCATCGACAAAGACCTTAACTTCCGTGTCACCGACCTTTCCGCCAATCAGCTCTTTTCGGGAATCCACAGCTTCTCCGCCTATGGCGTCTGGGCGCTCAAGCCCGGCGCGTCATCAAGCGCCATCGCCAGCACCTCGCCTATGGCCTGGGTTGACCTGAAGGGGGACAATACCTTTTCCGAGGGCGACGCCGTCGGAGCCTTTGCGGTGGTTGTCATGGGCACCCTTGGAAAGGGCGACTTTGTCGTCTTCGGGGACGACGCCATCTTCCAGAACCGCTTCCTGGATGAGAACAACCGGAAACTTGCCGTCAACCTGGGGACATGGCTGACCAGACGCTAAAGGCCGAGGGGGAATATTTCAGTTTCTCCCCAAAAGAGAGAATCCATTGCCGCGTAACCGGAAGCGGCCGCTACCACATCCTGTTTCTGCACGGCTTTGCCGCCTCGCTCCATACTTGGGACGAACTCGTGCCCTTTTTCCCGCCCAACGAGTACACCCTTCACCTCGTGGACCTGAAGGGACATGGCCATTCAGTGGAACAACGAAGCGGCGATTATTCCGCATTGCACAACGCCCAAATCGTCAGCGCTTACATCCGCTCCTTGGGAGTGGACGAGATAAACCTCTTAGGACATTCCTTCGGCGGGGTGGTGGGGATGTTTGCAGCCCTGGAATGCCCGAAGGTATCCCGCCTGGTCCTGATCGACGCCCCAGCCTTCCCTCAGCATATCCCCAGGTTCATGCGCATTCTGCGCATCCCGATCATCGGTCCGCTGTCCATGGCACTCCTGTCCCCCCGCCTGATCGCCCGCAAGGGCCTTGAATCGGTCTTTTTCCGGCACGAACGCATCACGGAGCAACTTATCGAGCGTTACGCCGCAGGTTATCGCGGACTGGCAGCCGCCAGAGGACTGGCCGAAACGGCACGCCAGATGATACCGGACAATGCGGAGCAGATCACCGGACGTTACGCCGGTCTCGACATTCCTGTCCTGATCCTGTGTGGAGAGCACGACCGGATCGTCAAGCCGTGGCAAGGTCAGAAGCTGAGTCGGGCGATAGCCGGCTCACGGCTTGTCACCATCGCCGACTGCGGCCACAACCCCCACGAGGAACTGCCTGAAAAGACCTTCGGCCTGGTCCGGGCTTTCCTGGCCGGAGAGCCAGACTGACATGGACAGCGCCGGTTACCTAGGGACGCATTGCATGCGCCTGATCGGGCTTTTGTATTGGCCTGATTTTGCGTCTGAAAAGTGGTCGCAGGGAGGAGCGCCCCAGCTATTTGGCCGCTGAAACAATAATATGCTTTCTCCGCCCCAATCTCCGCCGCCCGATGTCATCTCTGAACCGAATTAGCCGCACGACAACGGTATGCCTTGACTTAATCAGCGAATATCTGTAAGTTTATCATTTTACAGTAGACGTAAGGAGTTGAAATGAAACCACTCTTTTTGAATCCCCCCACCTTCGAGGACTTTGACGGCGGCGCCGGCGCCCGCTATCAGGCATCCCGGGAAGTGACCTCATTCTGGTATCCCACCTGGCTTTGCTTTCCAGCCGGGATGATCGAAGGGAGCCGCGTGGTGGATGCCCCTGTGCAGAAATTCACCCTGGACGACTGCCTGAAGATCGCCAAGGATTTCGACATGGTGGTGATGTATACCTCCACCCCCACGCTGCCGATCGACATAGAGACCGCCCGCCGCATCAAGGAGATCAAACCGGGCATCGTCACTGTCCTGACCGGACCGCATGTCACCATCCTGCCGGAGGAATCGCTCAGGGCCGGCAAGGGCGCCATCGATATCGTCTGCCGCGGAGAATTCGACTATTCCACCAAGGAACTCTGCGAGGGACGCGATCGGGACCGGGTGGACGGCATCAGCTTCATGATAGACGGCGCTGTCGTGCACACCCCCGACCGGGCGCCGATCGCGGACCTGGATGCACTCCCCTTTGTCGCGCCGATCTACAAGCGCGACCTGCCGATCAAGGAGTACGTCATTCCGCACTTCAAGAGCCCTTATGTCTCGATCTACTCCAGCCGCGGCTGCCCGGCACGCTGCATCTACTGCCTCTGGCCCCAGACCTTTTCTGGCCGCCAGATGCGCACCCGCAGCCCGCAAAACGTCTACGAGGAGATCAAGTGGATCGTGGACAACATCCCCGAGATGCGGGAACTCTCCTTTGACGACGACACCTTCTCCGCGGACAAGAAGCATGCCAGGGCCGTGGCCGAACTGATCAAGCCGCTGGGCATCTCCTGGACCATCAACGCCCGCGCCAACTGCGACTACGAGACCTTGAAGGTCATGCGCGAGGCGGGCCTGCGCCACGTGGTCGTGGGCTATGAGACCGGCAACGAGCAGATCCTCAAGAATATCAAAAAAGGGGTCAGCAAGGAGCAGGCGATCCAGTTCACCAAGGATTGCCGCAAGCTCGGGCTCTCCATCCACGGCGCCTTCATAATGGGCTTGCCGGGCGAGACCAGGGAGACCATCCGCGAGACCATCGAATTCGCCAAGATGCTGGACTTAAACTCCATTCAGGCCTCTCTTGCCTCACCCTATCCCGGCACCGAATTCTACGACATGTGCAAGGAGCAAGGCTGGATCTCCTCGGACGCCTTTATCGACGACACCGGCCACCAGAAATGTGTGATCAACTATCCGCACCTCTCCAACGCCGAGATATTCAATTCCGTGGAAGAGTTCTACAACAAGTTCTACTTCCGTCCCAAATACATCATGCGCAGCATCGGCAAGATGATCGTGAATGGCGAGGAGCGCAAAAAGCTGCTCAAGGAAGGCAAGCAGTATCTTGCCTACATGCGCAAACGCAAGCTGGCCGCGCCCTGAAGCTCATAGCACGGACATGAGACAACTCATCATCACTTCCGATGACTTCGGCCTCTCCACCGGCGTCAATACCGCCGTGGAGAAGGCGTGGCGCGACGGCATCCTGACCTGCGCCTCGGTCATGGCTGGGGCAGCGGCGTTCGAAGAAGCAGCGGGGATTGCCCGCCGCAACCCCGGTCTCCAGGTGGGTCTGCACCTCACCCTGGTCCAAGGTTCGGCCGTGCTGCCACCGAACGAGATACCCGGTCTGGTGGCAGCAGACGGCAACTTCATGGACAATCCCGTTGCAGCAGGCATGCGTTATTTTTTCGACAAGGGGCTGCGCAAGCAGCTGAAACGGGAGATCGATGCCCAGATCAGACGTGTGAAGGATGCCGGCATCCCCTTGACGCATATTGACGGTCATCTCAATATCCACCTGCACCCCACGGTCTTCTCCATCCTCGAAGAATTGATGCCCGGATACGGCATCAAAAGCTTCCGGCTCTCGCGAGAGCGGCTCTTGCACAACCTGGCCTTCGACCGGGAGCGTATCGCGGGAAAGGCACTGGAGCGGGTCATTTTCGGGGCTCTCTCCTCCCATGCCCGCTCGGGACTGAAGCGGATGGACATCCGCCATGCCGGAGAGGTCAAGGGGGTGCTCAACTCGGGACGTATGAGCGAGGCCTACATACTCAATATCCTTGACGGATTGGGCAAGGGGGTAACGGAGATATACTTTCACCCCGGGATCCTGCCTGATGGCGAGATTACCCGCCGGATGCCGGATTACCGCCATGAAGACGAACTGGCTGCCATTACCAGTCCGCTGGTGAGACAAAAACTGGCTGCTTTAAATATTGAATTGACCAATTATCGTGGAGAAAGAAAATAGATGTTCAAGACTGTGATTATCATGTTCATGGCGGTAACAGCCGGAACAGTGGGGGACATCCTGCTGGCAAAGGGGATGAAGGAAATGGGGGACATCTCGGCCATGAACCTGCGGGGCATCATGGATGCCGCCTTCAAGGCCCTGACCACACCCAAGCTCATCATGGGCACTGCCATGCTGGCTATCTTTTTCTTTCTCTGGCTGGCAGTGCTTTCCTGGGAAGACCTGTCGGTCGCGCTTCCCATGCAGGCCATCAACTACGTGCTCGTGGCGTTCCTCTCCCAGTACTTTCTGCATGAAACCGTGACGCCCCTGCGGTGGGCCGGCACCGTACTGGTCTGTGTGGGAGTCATGATGATTACGAAGAGCGGCGGGGCGCAATAACTGGCCGTGAAAAGTGAAAGGTAAAAAGTGAAAGGTGATGCCACAACCTTTAACCTTTAACCTTTAACCTCTGACTTTTAACCTTTAACTGGGAGAACTCCATGCTTGACGGCAAAACAATCGGATTTATCGGCGGCGGCAACATGGCCGAGGCGATCATCAAGGGGCTCCTGTCCGGCGGTCTTCCGGCCGCCTCCATCATGGTGGCGGAGCCGCTCCCCTCCCGCAGGGATTTTCTCTCCGGCGAGTACGGCGTGGAACTTCACGACAATAGCCTTGAGGTTGCCCAGCGGGCCGACGTCATTATCCTGGCGATAAAGCCCCAGATGGCTGCCAGTGTCCTGACCGAGCTTGAAACGGCCATTTCATGCGACACGCTGATCATTTCCATCATGGCCGGCATCTCCACCGATTTTATCGAAAAAACCCTCACCAACGGCGTACGGGTCGTACGGGTGATGCCCAATACGCCGGCCCTGATCCAGGCAGCAGCCACGGCGATCTGCACCGGCAGGAAGGCGACCCCGCAGGACCTGGAGATCAGCCGCGAGATATTCTCGCTTGTCGGCACTGTCGCCACCATCCCGGAAAAACAGATGGATGCGGTAACAGGACTGTCCGGCAGCGGCCCAGCCTATGTCTTTACCTTCATCGAGGCCTTGGCGGATGCCGGGGTGAAAAACGGCCTTCCCAGGGACATCGCCGCGCAACTTGCGGTGCAGACGGTGGTGGGGGCCGCCGGCATGGCAGCGCAAACCGGCGAACATCCGGCACTTTTGAGGGAAAAGGTGACATCGCCGGGCGGCACCACCATTGCAGCCCTGCATACCTTGGAAAACGGCCGTTTCCGGGGGCTTATCATGGATGCCGTGGATAGCGCCTGCCGCCGCTCGAAGGAATTGTCGGGAAAATAGAAGGGGACCCGGAAAGTCACTCCGCTTCATCCCGCACGAACCGGAACCCCACACCCTCATCGGTGACCCGCACCACACGCGCCTTGAGTACCGGCGGTTCCTTGCCCAGGACCGAACCATTGAGTTGCAGGTGCATCTCGTCATCTATCGACGGCCCGGGATCGAAGGCAACATGCACGAATGCCCCGCCGTCGCTGAAGTCCTTGGTGGTTGCCCGTTTGACCTGCCCCATGGCGGGCCAGGTAACCTTTATGTCCAGTGGGGCTTCAATCCGTTCGTTCGCGCGCGCTTCCTTCATGGCATGTCCAGTGCAACCGCCCCTCGGAATGATCTGGATGCGGCCCCTTTCGGAGTAATCTCATTTCTGGAGACAGGTAGGGCTTGCACCCCGGAATCTGACCATAGTCAAACCACCGGCAACCTGGCGCTATTTCGCACCAGCAAAAGCCCGTCGCTTAATCCTTGTCGTTCGGCTCAACGCCACCCGCTGGCCCGTTGAGCGATTCATAAAGGGCTATCTGCTCGGCAAGGGACAGCTTGCGACGGCGGCAGCCATGGGTAGTGCGGCAGAGCCGGCAGCGGTCGTCCGAACACCACTGGCAGTAGACGCAGTCGGGACATGGGTGCTTCTTTTCGTCTTCATGGGTCACGGGATCAGTAAACCACGTTCCGTTTGACGGCATTCCCTTCCAAAAGCTGGACAAACGACTTGCCGCTGTCGGCATTGACCAGCAGATAGCGCGGGAGTTTCATTACCGGGTCACGCGGTGTCGCGTGGCGGCGTTCAATGGTAAAGCTGGCCACGTAGCCCGCCTCGACGGCCTTTTTGATCAGGTAATCGTCGTAGATGCCGAACGGCCAGGCAAGCAGGTCAACCTTCGTGCCCAGCTCCGACTCCAGCTTAACCTTCGACTTCACCAACTGGGTCGTTACGAATTTGTCGTAGGCTTCGCTGCTGAGCTTTTTACGGTCTTTCTTGAAATTCGGGTGCCAATAGGTATGGGACTGGATATCGAAGAGCCCCGTCTTTTTCAGCTCCCGCAACTGATCCCAGGTCATGGCGTACTTTGCATTGGAAATGGCCGAGGGATAGGCAAAGATCGTGACAGGATAGCCGTACCTGCGTATGACCGGCAGCATGTAAGTGTAAACGGATTTATGCCCATCGTCCGCAACGATAACTACCGATTTAGGCTTTGGAGCCGGCGCCTTGCCTAAATAGTGGTCAACCAGCCGGCGTAGCGGGATGACGGTATAACCTTTATCGTGCAGGTATTTCATGTGAGATTCGAATACCGGCGTCGTGACCGTCATGCCGTCGGCCACCGTAGGGCCGAATCGGTGATAGAGGAGTATGGGAACGCGGAAATCTTCGGCGGCAGACGCGGGACAAGGGAAAAACCAAAGGGCCATCAACAAACAACATACAAAACGCAGCACCATCATATAAACCTTTCTCAGAGTTGGTTTCCATCGGGATCCGAAAGAAAACTAACTCTTCATGTTCGGAAACAACCAATTTTGTCGCCGCACCATCAATACAACCACATAATTTACGAGGGAGCCTGGAAGGCAACAAAGGCAACCCCGGATGTTTTATTTGCAATCCTCAGTCACTGAAACTCCTTATCCATTTACATGAGAATATAATGAAATTTTTAGGACTTGACAATTATAAAACATTATTCTACATATATAACAAGGAGCCAGTTTCTTTCGCTTTTTTGTACGATTTAAAATTTTTCATTAGATTTCGTGATGTTACTATCTCCTAATTTCATTATATCTGATAATACAGGGTACTGACCATGGCAAAGAAAGAAAAATCGGAATATCTAATTCAGGCCGTTTCCCACGCCCTGGATCTGCTGGAACAATTCCAAGGGGAAACCGACGAGCTCGGGGTAACCGAGCTCAGCAAACGTTTGAAACTGCACAAGAACAACGTCTTCAGGCTTCTTGCGACACTGGAAGCGCGTGGTTACATCGAGCAGAACAAGGTGACCGAAAACTATCGTCTGGGCCTCAAGACCCTTGAAATCGGACAAACCTTTATCCGCCAAATGGGCCTCCTGCGCCAGTCGAAACCGGTGCTGGAAGCGCTGGTCAAGGAGTGCAACGAAACCACCTACGTGGCCATCCTGAAGGACTTGAACATCATCTATCTGGATGCGGTCGAGACCGACATGACCGTCCGGGTTGTGCCGCGCGTCGGTTCACGGCTGCCGGCCTACTGCACGGCCGCAGGCAAGGTCCAGATCGCCTACATGAGCGACGAGGAACTGGAAAACTATCTCCCCCCCAAAGAGATCAAGAGCTACACAAAAAACACCATTACCGACCGCGACCTCCTCAAGAAACAGTTGAAAACCATTGCCGAGCAGGGCTACGCCATCGACGACGAGGAGTTGGATGTCGGCGTCAAGTGCGTCAGCGCCCCGATCCGCGACTACACCCGCCGGATCATCGGCGCGGTCAGCATCTCCGGTCCTTCCATGCGCTTCACGAACGACCGCATGGACAAGGAGCTCATCCCGCTGGTTACGAAAGCGGCCAAGGAAATTTCTTCAAAACTTGGATTTCAATAGCAAAACGACCTTCATATCGACGGAGAAGGCGGCTTTCAGGCCGCCTTCTCCGTTTCAGCTTGAAGATATGGCCGCCGTTGGCTACTATCAGGCGAGGCTCTTGCAAAAATCTAAAAAATCCCCCTTGCAGGTGTTGGGTTTTGATGGGGAGTTTGCCGCATATCTGACCGAAGAACCTAAAGGTTTTTAAAACCTTAAGGGCCTGAAATCCGGAGACGGGCCATTGCCGCTATCCTCCGAGGTACGAATATGACGACCTATAAAGTGATCGAACTTGGCACCGTCACTGAAGAAACCATCGAAGATGTTCTGAACGAATGGAGCGCCAAGGGATGGCGATTCGACAGCATGCAGTTCGCCATGCGAGAGTCCAGCAGGCGGCCGGGCATGGCTTTTGTGATGTTTACGCGTGAACAGGCAGGGAAGGACTCACCATGACTACCCACGACGACACCCTCTACTTGATCGATGGTTCCTCCTACATCTACCGCGCCTATTACGCCATCCGCCATCTATCATCACCCAGCGGCCACCCCACCAACGCCATCTACGGCTTTGTCCAGATGCTGTTGAAATTGATCAAGGACCACGACCCCAAGCACCTGGCGGTGGTCTTCGATGCCGGACGGATCACCTTCCGCACCGGGCTGTATCCTGCATACAAGGCCAACCGCGCGGCCATGCCGGATGATCTGCGCCAGCAGGTAGGTCCTATCCGCGAAGCTGTGCGCGCCTTTAACATCACGGTCCTGGAGTTGGAGGGCTTTGAGGCGGACGACATTATCGGCGCCCTGGCCGCCAGCTACAGCACCCAAAACCGCCGGGTCGTGGTGGTGACCGGTGATAAGGACCTGATGCAGATCGTCACGGAGAACGTCACGTTACTGGACACCATGAAGGACAAGCAATCAGGCCTGGCCGAGGTGCACGAACGTTTCGGCGTCGGACCTGAGCTGGTTCCCGACATCCTCGGCCTGGCCGGCGACAGTTCGGACAATATCCCCGGCGTACCGGGCATCGGCGAGAAGACCGCCATCAAGCTGGTCCAGGAATTCGGCTCGCTGGACCTCCTTTTGGAGCGGGCCGGCGAGGTGAAGGGTAAAAACGGCGAGAAGCTGCGGGAGTTCCGCGACCAGGCGCTCTTGTCGCGCAAGCTGGCCACCATCGAACGCGCTGTGCCGCTTGAGTTCAACCTTGAGCGCCTGGCGGCGCGTGAGCCTGATACCCCTGCCCTGAATGCCTTTTTCAAGCAGTACGGCTTCACCACCCTCATCAAGGAGCTGACCGGACGCGCCACCCTGCCTACGGAGAGCTACAGGACCGTGACCACTCCCCTGGAACTGGATACGCTGGCAGCAGCCCTGGATCAGGCCGGCGAATTCGCCTTCGACCTTGAGACGACAAGCCTCGACCCCCGTCTTGCCGAGATTGTCGGCCTGTCGTTCTCCTTTCGCGATCATGAGGCATATTACGTGCCGGTGGGACATGTGACTTCGTCTCCCCACCACGCGCCCCCCATGGAAGAGGAAAACCTCTTTTCCGCCCCCGACCGGGATGCCGGCGAGAACAGCGTCTCTACCACCCCAGGCCAGATCCCGCTGGACCAGGCGCTGGAACGCCTGCGCCCCCTGTTCCTGAACCCCGGACTTCGCAAGGTCGGCCAGAACAGCAAGTTCGACATGCAGGTGCTGGCCAACAACGGCGTCACGGTCAAAGGGGTCTGGTTCGACACCATGCTGGCCTCCTACGTGCTCAATCCGGCCAAAAACGGGCACGGCCTGGACGCCCTGGCCCAGGAGCACCTCAATCACCGCATGATCAGTTACAGCGAGGTGACCAGGTCAGGCAAAGGGCATAAGAATTTTTCCGAGGTGGAGATCGAAGCCGCCTCCCGGTATGCCTGCGAAGATGCCGACGCAACCTGGCTTCTGCGGCGTAAATTCGGGCCGCTCCTTGCTCAAACAGGACTCGAACAGCTTTTTCACACCATCGAGATGCCGTTGGTGACGATCCTGGCCGACATGGAAAACCATGGGGTTTTGCTGGACAGGGGGATGCTGAAAGAACTTTCCGATGACTTTGCCGGTCGTCTGGCGGAGTTGGAAGGGCAGATATTCGCCATTGCCGGCGCCCCCTTCAATCTCAATTCCCCAAAGCAGATGGGCGAGGTACTCTTCGAGCGCATGGGGCTTAAGACCGGCAAAAAGAACAAGGGCAAGACCGGCTGGTCCACGGACAACGAGGTGTTGAGCGCCATGGCCGAGGAACAGGAGGTCGCCCGGCTGATCCTGGATTACCGCGGCCTGACCAAGCTCAAGTCCACCTACAGCGATGCCTTGGCGCGCCTGATCTGCCCCAGAACCGGACGGGTGCATACATCCTACAATCAGACTGTGGTAGCCACAGGACGGCTCTCGTCGTCCGATCCCAACCTGCAGAACATCCCGATCCGCACCGATGAGGGACGCCGTATCCGCCACGCCTTCATCGCACCGCCCGGGCATGTCATCCTCTCGGCCGACTATTCACAGATCGAGCTGCGCGTGCTGGCCCACCTCTCCGGCGACCAGGTCTTCTGCCACGCCTTTGCCAACGACGAAGACATCCATACCCGCACCGCAGCCGAAGTCTTCGGCCTGTTCCCCGGGATGGTTACAAGCGAGATGCGTCGCCAGGCCAAGACCATCAATTTCGGCATCATCTACGGCCAGGGCGCCTTCAGCCTTGCAAAGCAGTTGGGCATAGCCCGCAAAACGGCCGAGGATTTCATCGCTGCCTACAAGGAACGCCACAGCGGCGCGATCGCCTTCCTGGAGTCCTGTATCCGCCAGGCCGAAGAGACGGGATACGTCACAACCATCCTGGACAGGCGGCTCCCCATAACCGATATCCACAGCAGTAACGGCAACATGCGGGCCTTTGCCCAGCGAAACGCCATCAACTACCCCATTCAGGGCTCGGCGGCAGACATCATCAAGAGCGCCATGATCCGGGTGGATGCGCGGCTGCGGGCAGAGGGCCTGAAAAGCCGGCTGACCATGCAGGTGCACGACGAACTGGTCTTCGAAATACCGGAGGACGAACTGGTGCGCATGGAACTTTTGGTGGAGGAGGAGATGTCCCACGCCGCGGAGATGAAGGTGCCGCTCAAAGTAGATATAAGCTACGGGAAGAACTGGAGCGAGGCGCACTGATACTTGGGGAGAGCATCATCACAACCACCCCTACCCCCCTTGACAAGAAGGGTGGCAGGAGGTGGTTGAGGATTTCCCTGCAAAAGGGCGAAGGGAAAACGGCCGATCCTTCCCCCCCTGATCACTTCTTACCGTGCTGGAGGTCCTTCTGCACGGCAAGGAAGACAACCTCCATCTTCATGGCTTTACCCTGCCGCTCGACCTGCAAGACCCCGTGGTCGCCGGGATGCTTCTGCTGCACGGCATAGGTCAGATCAAAATTATCCGCCAAGGACTCGCCGTCCAGGGTTAGGAGCAGATCCCCCTGTTGCAGACCGGCCCGCTCCGCGTTGGAACCGGGCAGCACCCCCTTTACCACCAGGCCGTGGCCGGCGGGCGCCGCCTCGAACATCACGCCGAGACGGACCATGGTCTCGGGCAGATCCTCGTAGGCCTGGTACACCTGGAAATCGTAGGGCACCATGGGGAAATCCGGGATATCGACGTTCATCAAGCGGTCCCGCTTGGCAGGCGGAATGTCGATCTCCTTGCCGCCGATGGTTGTATATGAAGAGGCAAAGCGGCGGAATACCCGGCGCGGGAGGCCGAAACCGTTGCTGACGTGGTCTCCGCCGGCCATTACCAGCAGGTGCTTGCCTTCCCCTGCCGGACTTGCCAGATAGCGGGCCGCCGATTCGGCCATGGTCTCGTCCCGCAAGGCCTGGGCGCGGATGAAACCATCAATCGTCATCCCCCCGTGGCTATGCTCGCCGAAGATGGCCGTCACCAGTCCGCGTTCATAAGGGTCGGTCTGGTCGAGTTCCGGCAACTGGGACCGTTCTGCCGGGGTAAGCTGCTCAGGGGGCTTGTTGCGCACCGCCCTTACCAGGCTCTTCTCGGCATCCAGGGCGATGACCGGGATATGCCGCAACCTGGCGAAGTTCAGTATATCCCGGTAATAGGCAAAATCCATGTTCCAATTATCGAACCAGCGGGATTGCTTGAGAAAAGCCTTTTCATCCAATCCGCCGGCAATCCAATGGTCAAGGGCCGGCTGCTGCGAACGCACGAACATCTCCATGCCCAGTGCAATCCCGCCGGGATAGCGTTCTGCAAGGGCCTGAAGGACCTGCAACTCAAGGCGGTGGGATGCCGGGTTGTCGTGGGTCTCACCGACGTAGACGACGCGGGAGTCCCCGGCCACGGCCAGCATCTGGGCCTGGGTGACCGGGATGCCGGTCGGCAGGTGGACGATCTGGCCGATCTTGGGCTGCCCTGCGAGAGGATAGGGATCCTGGGGATCACCCATCACATGCCTGGCAACCGGGGCGCAGGCGGTCATGGCGAATAGACATAAGGTTGCGGCCTGATATGCAAATGGCGATAAACGGATCATGCTGCCTCCTCCGCGGAAACTAGAATAGATAAATCCATCGGACTTTTCAATATATCAAAGCATCAGTTGAGTATATCATAGTCCCTCCTCCCCCTCTGGGGGAAGGGGACTTTCCCAAATTGCAGCCGTTAGAGGTAATAGGCCGTCCATGCATGCCGAAAAGCTTCAGGCCATAGTTCTCTCAACCATCGACTACGGCGACAGCGACCGCATCGTGTCGCTGTTTTCTCTGGAGCATGGCCGCATCAAGGCATTTGCCCGCGGCGCGCGCACGAGCCGCAAGCGTTTCGGCGCATCACTTGAGGCCTTTGCCCGCATCGAGGCCCAGGTTCGGGTCAAGGAGGGGCTGGCAGGCCTTCAGCAGGCCGATATCGTCACGATCTATCCACGCATCCGCGGCGACCTGGCCGCCATCGCCCATGCGATCTACGCCTGTGAGGCGGTGGAGGCCCTGACCCCCGAAGGTCACCCGCTGCCACGGCTCTACCGACTGCTCTGCGCCTATCTGGACCGGCTGGAAACGGAAACGGCGGCCGAGTCGGACCGGCGCTTCTTTGAAATCAACCTGCTGAACATCCTTGGGTATCGCCCCTCTCTGGAGAGCTGCTCCCGCTGCAATGTCACCTTTGGCGCGGCCGGCGCGCTGTTGCAGGAGAACGGCGAGCCGGTGTGCCGGGCATGCGCCGCGACCGGCAGGCCGCTGCATGCATCCACGCTCAAGGCGCTGAACGCCTGCATGGCAACAGGCACCTTCGGCAAGGTTGTCTTTCCGGCCGAACTCCTGGCGGAGGGGGGGATACTTCTGGACAGGTCCATCGCCACCCATGCCGGACGAAGGCTGAAAAGCCTTGAATTCCTGGGGCAGGCCACTACCTAGACGTCCCCCTCATCCTGCCTTTTCCTGCCATCCAGAAGGGCGCGCCAGCAATAGCCGGCCGCGAAGCCCCCCCCAGTTCCAGCCAGCAGGAACATGAACAACTGCAAATCCCCCTCGCCGGTGTCGATAAGAGGTTTTCTGGCCTCACGGCCATGCTCCTTGGCGAACTTCTGGACAACGGTCTCATCGACCCCTTGCCACTCCTCCGCTGCCTGGGACAGACCGCCCAGCGACAACAGGAAAGCGCTTACCATGATGACAGCGTGCTTTTTCATGGCGGATCCTCCCGTCACCGCGCCTTCCCATCCCTTGCGGACATGGCCTTGTGCGGCGGCAGTCCCCCCTCATCCGCCCCTTCTCCCTCAGGGAGAAGGTATTCCATCATCCCCTCTCCCTGAGGGAGAGGGTGGCCGAAGGCCGGGTGAGGGGGAACCTGGCAAGTGGGTAAGGCATGGCTTTTATGACCAAACCTGTCAATGCTGAAACAACTCAAGAACCATGTTTCCGGCAGGCAGCCACAAAGGCGGGCGCGAGCCCTCTATTGCTGCCGAAATGCAGGTGGATGTAGGATGCCAGGCAGTTCCGGTAACGATACCCTTCCGCGCCAAGCAAGAGACCCTGCCGGGATACCCGGTAACAGCGCTCCACATGATCCGGCATAGCCCCGATCTCCGAGTAGTGGAACTCGTGGCCGCGGGCACTCCCGCCGGCAGCGGTTCCGCCGTAATAGGACTCGAAATCGACCTGACGATAACCTAGCGCCTTGCGTTTCGCAAGCATGGTCGCCCTCACCGGGAATATGCCGACGAAATCGGCCGACGACGTCCCCTCCCCCCCCTCCATCCCGAGGGTCAGGTAGATGAGCCCCCCGCACTCGGCATACACCGGCATGCCCGCCTCGACGGCATTTTGCACGTTTGTCTTCATGGCGCTGTTGGCGGCCAGACGTCCGGCATACAGTTCCGGATAGCCGCCCGGCAGGTAGATGCCGTGAACCTGGTCAGGCAGTCGGGCATCATCCAGCGGCGAGAATGCGACCACCTCGGCGCCCGCCTCCCGCAGCAGGCGCAGGTTGTCTTCGTAAACGAAGCAAAAGGCCGGGTCCCTGGCCACCGCGATGCGTACCGGCATGAGGTTTCCCTCCCCCTCCAAAAAGGGGGGGGCGGGGGGGATTTGAATTTCAATCCCGGCCAATCCCGCCAAATCCAGATTATTCTCCGCCAGATCAGCCAGGCGTTCCAGGTAGTCCGGCGTCGGCGGATTATCCTCGACCGTGACCAGTCCCAGGTGTCTCGATGGGATGCCAAGGGAGTCATCGCGGGGGATGCAGCCGAACACCGCCAACTCCGGCAGTTCCGTTGCCATGGTTTGGCGCAGCAGTCTACCGTGGGAGTCGCTGCCCACATTGTTGAAAATCACGCCGGCCACCCTGACACGCTGGTCGTACCCGGCGAATCCCTTGACCAGGGCCGCCGCGCTGGCCGCCATGCCACGGGCATTGACCACCAGCACCACCGGCAAGCCGCAAACCGCGGCCACCTGGGCACTGCTTCCCTCCATGGTAGTGCTGCCGAGACCGTCGAACAGTCCCATTACCCCCTCCACGACCGCGACGTCGGCATCTGCCGCATGGATGCGGAAGGTCTCGGCCACGAACGCCTCCGGACACATCCAGCCGTCCAGGTTGACGGAGGGGCGTCCGGCTGCCAGGCGATGATAACCGGGGTCGATGAAATCGGGCCCGCACTTGAAGGGCGCAACCGCCATGCCGCGGCGCTTGAAAGCGGCCATGACGGCCAGGGCCGCTGTGGTCTTGCCGGAACCGCTCTGGGGGGCGGCCATGAGGAAACCGCGCCTCGTCACCGCAGCGACTTCCTTGCGCCGCCATACTGGAAAAACGCGATCAAATGAAATTCATCCTTGTCGTAGCCACGCGGAAGCGACCCCACCGGGCCGATGGCATGCAGGGTGCGCAAGACCTCGTCATCCAAGATCCGTGAGCCGGAGCTTTCCAGCAATTCCATCTTTACGATCTCTCCGCTGCGGTTAAAGGTGATCCGTACCGGCGTAATGCCCTCGATCCCCTTCAGGGCCGCTTCCTGGGGGTAACGCCAGACACCGTACACGGCGGTTTCGAAGTGGCGCAGGAACGAACCGAACTGGATATCGTCGCTGTTCAGGAAGCGGGTGTCACCTTCGGCCACGTCGTTCTCGTATTTGCGGCGATATCCCTCTTCCAGCTGGGCCATGCGCTGCGCGCCGGGGAAGAGTTGTGGCTTGGCGATCTGCGGCCCGTTCTGGGATTTGGGCCGGAGCAGGCTGGAGACCGATGAACCGGGTGTCAGAGGAGATTCCTGGCGATTTGAGGGCACAGGCAGGGACGGCCTGCCTGTTGGGCTTTGCCGTTCCGACTGCTGGGCCCGCGGCCGTGCGGCCGGATGAGGCATTGGGCCGAAACTGTCTCGGGCGGCGGTTCCACGAGGGGCCGTCTCCTTGGGCACACGCTGTCGTTGATCCGAGTAGCGCTTTGTCTCCTGTTGCCGCGGCGCCACCTGGGGTTTGGGCTCCGGCACCTGCTGTATGTCGATGAACTCCGGCTCCTTGGGAGGGGGCTGTTGCTTGTGGGGCAGGTAGTATATCAGGGCAAACACCCCGATATGGAGCGCCACCGAGATCACCAGAAGATAGATAAAGATTTTTTCTATATATTTGTCAGACATGCCGGATAGTCACTCGAAAAAAATGGGGCCAAAAGATAAACCGCCGTTTCACGCCCGGCTATGTAAGCCTGCGGTAATGAATAAAGTATATCTGCTTGCCGGCGTCCATGAATTTGAGCATATACTTGGAAAGCGGGTAACCCTCCAGCGCATGCCGGAAGGGGTCTGGAGACAGGCAGTTTGCAAACCCCGGCAGATGCGGCATGAACCGGGCCACATCCTCGCCGTAGTCATCGAAGTCGGTGGCAAAGTGGAAATCTCCGCCAGGCAACATGAACTCCGACAGGTAGCCCACGAAGTCCACATTGACCAGCCGCCGCTTGCGGTGGCGCTTCTTGGGCCACGGATCCGGGCAATTGATGACCACAGCCTGCAACGAACGGCGCGGAATGCAGCGCTCTATGAAGGAACGCGCCTCGGCACGTACTACCCGCACATTGTCCAGCCCTGCCTTATCGACCCGCTTGGATGTCTTCAGGCACCCCTTGTTGTAATAATCCACGGCTATGAAATTCCACTCAGGGTGCAGGTGCGCCATCTGGGCCACGAAGTGCCCTGTCCCGCACCCGATCTCCAGCGCCAGGGGGTTGCCGTTTGCAAAAATCTCGTTCCAGGCCGGCAAGGAAGCCAGCGATTCAGCGTCGATAAACCGTGGAGAGGTTATGGGAATAAGCGTCACTTGTTTCACCTTTTACATGTTGTTGAAAATCTGCTTCCGGGCCCGCGCGTTGCCGCTTCCCGAAAGATGGGGCGAATGAAGTGTATGCCTCGCTTCCTCATTCGCCTGCGCCTGGCATAACGTCCTTATTGTGGTGATTTCAAGAACCTGGGATAAATTAATTAACTTACCACATTTCACGGCAACTATTCATCGCTTTTTGCTTTCAGCCGTAATTAGCCGCGATTTCTCAGCTCTCTGTCAGCGTGCTTCGCCAAGTTTCGCCTTTGTTTCTCATCCGGAAACTCCGGATGAGAAACAAGCTGTTTCCGATTCGGAAAGCAGGGATTTTTTGACCAGGCCAGGAAATCAAGGAATTGCGCGGAGGCGTACAACGGTACGCCGCACAAGCAAGTACGAAGATTGACGCCGCATGGGCGAAAAAGAACCCTTTCCGAACGGAAACACCTTAACATTTCCCCTATGCTGTGGTATAGACTTTCAGAAAAGAGCGGCATCGGAGAACGCATGGAAATCTTTGGCGGTTTCATGGTAATGATGAGCATTATCGGCTTCTTCCTGGCGGTTATCTGGCTTATCATGCCGTTCGTGGTGTTTGCCGTCAAGGGGAAACAGGACCGCACCCTTGAAGTCATGGAGCGTATCGAAAAGCGGCTGGCGGAGATGGATGCCCGGTTGGCTGCGCTTCAGCAGGTGTGCCCGGCCGCGCCTGAACATCCTGCACAAGATTCGGACACCACGCCCGCGGATGGAGACCGGGCCGATGACCTGCCAGCCTCCTGACCTCTTGCCCAGGCAACCATTTTACGATACAATCATGCACCACTATGAATCGGAGGATGTAAAAAATGCTGTTGCTGCATGGCAAAAAGGTAGTGATATTCGGAGTGGCGAACGATAAAAGCATTGCCTGGGCCATAGCCAGGGCTTTTCATGAGCAGGGGGCGGAACTGGCCATTACCTACGCCGGCGAGGCATTCGAAAAACGGGTCCGGCCCCTGGCCGAATCGCTGGGCGCAGCGGCGATCCTCCCCTGCAACGTCGCCAGCGACGTCGAGATCAAGGCAGTCTTCACGGAATTGGGCGAACTTTGGGACGGTATCGACATCATCATTCATGCCGTGGCCTTCGCAAACAAGGAAGAACTGAAGGGGACCGTACTCAATACGACCCGCGAGGGTTTCACGACTGCCATGGATATCAGCGTCTATTCCTTTCTCGGCATACTGAAGGAGGCCCAGCCGCTGATGCAGGGACGAAACGGCGCCGCCCTCACCCTCTCCTACCACGGCGCCGTCAAGGTATTTCCGAGCTACAACGTCATGGGAGTGGCCAAGGCCGCCCTGGAGGCATCGGTACGCTACCTGTCCGAGGCGCTCGGTCCCGAGGGAATCCGCGTCAACGCCATCTCCGCCGGACCCATTCGCACCCTGGCCGCTTCCGGCGTGAACGGCTTCATCCAGATACTCAACCACGTCGAGTCCAAGGCCCCACTGCGTCGCACCATCACCCAGGAGGACGTGGCCCGCTCCGCCCTCTACCTGTGCAGCGACATGGCCGCCGGGGTGACCGGCGAGATACACTACGTGGACGGCGGCTATAACGTGATCGGCCTGTAACCAGATTTTCCCCGGAGCCTTCCCATCAAAGAACCTTACGGCAATCTCGCAGGACTCAAACAAAGCCAGATCCAGGCGCTGGAACGCCTTTACCGGAGGCGTGTCCCACCGGCCGAGTTCTGCTCCTCCGAGCTGGCTGCCCGCCTCGTCGAAATTTCCTCAGACATCCGCCGTCAGATCGGTATCCTGGTCAACCGACAGGGCATGGTGGAATATGTGGTCGTAGGCGATGAAAAGGGGCTGGTCATACCCGAGTTGCGTGACTACCCGCTGGGCAGACATCCGTTGCGCGGACTGCGCTTGATCCATACCCACCTGAAGAACGAGCCGGTCAGCGAAGACGACATTACCGACCTCTCGCTGCTGCGTCTCGACCTTCTGGCCGCCCTGTTTTTTGCCCCTGCCAAGCAGCAGATCTCCGCCCAGATAGCCCATCTCTCCGCAGCCCATGGCGGCCCCTCGGCCGTCACCGGGCTCGCCGCGCCGCTGGACCGCATCGATCTGGACTGCGTCCATTTCATCCAGGAGTTGGAAGCCGACCTGGAACGTACCGCGCGTACCGCTACCAATGCGGGAGATGCCGTTGAGCGTGCCATCCTGATCTCGGTCACCATCAGCGGCACGAGGCAGGAGGCCGAAGACTCCATCGCCGAACTGCGGGAACTGGCCAGGACCGCCAGTATCGAAGCCCTGGACAGCTTCATCCAGCGCCCGCGGCACCTGAACCCCCGCTTCCTGATGGGGGAGGGCAAGATGCGCGACGTTGTCATCCGCGCCCTCCAGAGGGGCGCCACCATGCTCGTCTTCGACCAGGAGCTGACGCCGGCCCAGATCCGCTCCATCTCTGCCATGACCGAACTGAAGGTCATCGACCGCAGCCAGTTGATCCTGGATATCTTTGCCCGCCGGGCCAAAAGCCTGGACGGCAAGGTCCAGGTGGAACTGGCCCAGCTCAAATACCTGCTGCCGCGCCTGACCGGCCGGGGCGTGCAGATGTCGCGGCTGATGGGGGGCATCGGCGGGCGCGGACCGGGCGAGACCAAACTTGAGACCGACCGCCGTCGCATCCGTGACCGCATCGCCAGCCTGGAGCGGGAATTGAAGGAACTCTCCCGGGGCCGCGACCAGCGCCGCCGCCAGCGGGTCAAGTCAGGCGTGCCGATCATCTCCATCGTCGGCTACACCAATGCCGGCAAGTCCACACTGCTGAACGCCCTGACCCGGAGCGAGGTCTTTACCGAAGACCTGCTCTTCGCCACCCTGGACACCTCCACCCGCCGCCTGCGTTTTCCCCGCGAACAGGAGGTAATCATAACCGATACGGTCGGCTTCATCCGTTCATTGCCCAAATCGCTCCTGGGAGCCTTCAAGGCCACCCTGGAAGAGTTGCAGGATGCCGACCTGCTGCTGCATGTGGTGGATGCGGCCAACCCGCGCTTCGAGGACCAGGTCGCCCAGGTGCATGCCATCCTTGCCGAGTTGGGACTGGGGAACAAGCCGGAACTGCTGGTCTTCAACAAGGCCGATATCCTCAACGACCTGAAGAAGAAGGACACGGTTGCCTTCCTCAAGGTGCGCCAGATCGCCCGTACCAGGGGCGGCCTGACCATTTCGGCCAAGGACAGGAAGAGCCTTGCTCCGCTGATCCATGAATTGCAGCAGAGGTTCTGGCCGGAAGAGCCGACCGATCTCGCGCCCTCTACTCAAACTGGGCCTTGAACTCCTCCACCGCCTGCCGCAGGGTAGCCACCTCCGCCCGCAGGGTAGCTACCTCCTCTTCTAGTTTTTCGATCCGTTCATTCCCTGCCATCACCCGCTGCCGGGCCGCTTCGGGAGGCGCACTGCCCTCCTCCGCCGTTGGTTCCCATTCGCCGCTCCAAAGCTGGGCGTAACGGGATTCCTTCCTCCCCGGCTGACGGGGCAGGCGCGCCACCAGAGGGGTATCACGCTCCATCAGCTCTCTCAACACCTCCTCAACCGCCGTCAGGTCCACAAAGGCATGCATCCTCTCCCCTCTGGTGCGCAGCTCACCAACCGTCTGGGGACCGCGTACCATCATCTCGCACACGAGAGCCAGCTCCGCCGGCACCAGCCCCAGCCTTTCAGCCAGGAGATGACGGTACTTGGGCACCCGTCCGCCGTCGGCCGCCACCACCACCAGCTGCTTGAAGCGCAGGCCGTCCAAGGCGCGGACCACCTCCTCCTCGGACAGGGCCATGATCGGGTCGCGGTTCGATTTTTGGTTGCATGCGTTGGTAAGCGCATTAAGGGTAAGCGGGTAATATTCCGGAGTAGTCATCTCCTTTTCGACCAGGCAACCGAGAACCCGTACCTCCACGCCATCCAGCAGATTATCCATTGAAAACTCCTTTCGCGTATAACTCATCGTAACGTCAAAACCTGCTCTCACAAGGCTCACAAAGGGAAAAAACATGTAGAGATTTTGATTTTAGCTTTTCTCCGTGCCTTTGTGAGCTTGAGCGAACAAAGTGAGCGAGTGAGAGACATTTCGCCCTCGATTCAAGGTGTCACTATAGCACGATACCGGTAGCAGGCAGCGGATTTCAGATCATGCCGCGATATCGTATACGCGTTTACCTGTATACGATGTTGGTTATGGAGAAACAGCCCGATATACTGGCGGAGATCTTCGTATGTCAGATGTCGAAGGAGCCTTCATACATGTGCAAAAAGCTCTTCATCGCCGCCACCGGCCAGCACTGCGGCAAGACCACCATCAGCCTCTCGCTCATGCATCTGGCTCGGCAGCGGTACGGACGGGTCGGCTATATCAAGCCGCTTGGCCCCAAATGCCACGAGTTCGCCGGAGTCGTTGTGGACAAGGACGCGGCCCTGATGGCCCAGGTCTTTGGCCTGGAGCACGATATCACCTTCATGTCGCCGCTGGTCATCGGCAAAGGCGCCACCAAGAAGTTCGTGGATGGCGAACTGTCAAGGGAATGGGCCATGGAGAAGGTCGTCACGGCCTGCCGGGAGTTGGAATCACGCAATGATCTGCTGCTGATCGAAGGCGCAGGCCACGGCGGCGTCGGATCGGTCATCGGCCTCAACAACTCCGATATGGCGAAACTGCTTGATGCGCCTGTCGTGATGGTGGCCGGCGGCGGCATTGGCAACGTCATCGATTCGGTGCGGCTCAACCTGGCGCTGTATGGGCAGGAGGGGGTGGATGTGCGCATGCTGCTGATCAACAAGCTGCTTACGGAAAAGCGCGAATCATCCCTTTCCTACCTGGAACGATATTTCGCCGAGAAGAATATCCGGGTCAGCGGGGCTTTCGACTATTCGCCTGTCCTGGCCAACCCGACATTGCGCAGCGTCGCAAAACTGCTCGAACGCCCGCTGATGGGGGATCCGAGCAAAAAACTGCGCATCATTCATAACACCCAGTTGG
>Ga0316217_10001203_pt1 | contig 34672 bp, 19 predicted proteins | sample 1anoAmetaG_FD_203633 | JGI IMG/M metagenome (GOLD analysis project Ga0316217, IMG submission 203633) | Freshwater microbial communities from Trout Bog Lake, Wisconsin, USA - 1anoA | ecosystem: Environmental > Aquatic > Freshwater > Lake > Hypolimnion/Profundal zone | place: USA: Wisconsin...
TTTGAGTACCTCAAACAGCTGTAACTCCACTGACACTCAGAGCTATCACGGAGTTGGCCCGAGGCGTAGTGCAGGCCTCTGCTTCGTACATCCGCAACCACCAACGAGTCTTCGACTACCCTCTGAACACTCTTCAGTATCCAATCAGCCAAAACACTGTGATCGGCTATGTGCGAAGTTTGCTGGACCGCCAAAAGATTGTGGATATGGTGACTACTTTGAAGGGAGACACGATAGACTTTGGACAGTCCCGCTTGTAAGCTGACCCATAAGGTCGTAAGAAGATTGTAATCGATCGCCTGAGAGAAATTGCATTCGCACCCCCACAAAAAGCTGTATGATCAAATCTAAAGCAAAAAATACTTAAAAGCAAATAAAAAGTAGCTTACTTACTTCTAGAACTAAGTGTTCAATTGTTGTGGTTAATTATAATCTTATTGATCATTTAGTGATGCGATTTATGAATGAAACTGCCATATCCAAGGCTTAAGCTGGCCTGTCTCGACCCACCATATGTCCAGCATTAAAAACGATTCTCAACTCCAGCTTTCCTGTACTTTTTAAAGCTCCTACAACTTTGCCGTCAACTTTCCAAGCACTAAAGACTAGTTTTCTAAAATCAGCTGCAGTAGGATGATCTAAAGCGTCAACCCATTTCATGGCCCCAAGGGGTGGCACTAGCAAATCATCCTGGCCGTTGTAAACTAAAACAGACACATCTTTGGAAAGTAGGTATTCAACACGCGAAACTTCAGGCTTCATGTAGTCACTCCAAAGATTTGTTGCAACATTTAAAGAGTTTGCATCATATTTAACTTATCTATTAAACCCATAGATAGCCGAGACAATGCTTTAGCTTTGAAAGTAAGGTTTTAGAAGCTCTACATTCTCAAAAAAGTACATTCATATTCCTCATCTGTGCGAATGTCGTTGGGATTTACTCCTGTATGATCCTTGAGATAGTTATAGATGTTATTAACTGTCGTATGAAGTTCATCCCAGTTATCATCCATATTGTGCCTAGTTGCCATTAGCAGTAGTTTCTCTAGTTTTTCTCGCTACTGGAAATCTATCAATCCGAGAGAATAGGCATAAGTCCCTACTTCAGAAAGGATTTCATATGGATAAACCCAGCCACCTCCAATGCCAATTCCTTTCAAGCCTGTCAAAAATCCACCTGCGTCTTTGGTCTCAATAATCTTCTTGCCAATGGCTGCAGCGTATTTTGCTCCATAATCTTAGCCAAAGATAACTAAAGGACTACTTGGAGGTATTCCAAATTCCTTGTTGAAGCATCCATTTCCTTTATAAAGCTCTCTTAAAGCTTCATACAAATCATTTGCGACTTCTATCTTAGCAAAGCTTTACAGTCTAAAGTTTTGGCGAATCGGCTGGGGTTATCCACATAGCTGAGACCTGTCCCCACAGGCTGGTCGATGAACAACAAGTTGTAGTTATTTGCCCATGTGTAGTTATTTTGGATGATGTTGACATCAAAATTTCGCACTAAAAGAAGTGGACCCACTTCCTGCAAATTACCCTGTTGTGAAGATGTGCCTGGACCTCCACTTAGCCACAAGACTGTGGGAAAGTTTTTCAATTGACTAGTGACAGAGACATCTTTTTTGCCGTAAAAAGTATAAGCAAGTGCTGAGTTACCTTTCCCAGCAACTGAGAGATAGCCTCCTGCAACTATTCCGCTGTAATTATAGGCAGTTTGAAAGTTAAGGACATTACATGAAGTGACGACATTCGGAGCAAAGTCTTGCCCTTGGTAGATAATGTCCTCTTCCGATTGAGATCGCACCTTTTGAGTCATAGAAGAATGAGCTAATGTAAAAAGCATGAATAGGACAGTGATAAGGATGATGTTTTACTATTTATTTTCCCTCATTACTATATAGATTTATTATAAATTAAGAATAAAAAAAAGTAAATCCTTTTCAAAGCTTATTGTGATTTATTTGAAGTAGAATAACTTTATTTTTGTTTCTGCCTTTATCGAACTTGGACAAATGTAAATATCTTGAATCTTTAAGATTTGAAATATTAAAAGATAATGCAAGGAAAATCCCATGCCAACCGAATCCTTAAACCATCTTTGCTTAACGATTCCTTAAAAGATAAAATGCATCCATAAAGATTGTGCTTTCCTTTGCTCTGAAGTCGACTCAACTATATTAAGTATTTATCTCAATCTAGTTTAAAGAATGTTCGACTTCTTTATCTTTAGCAATGATTGTGATTAACCTAGGAGAATACTTTTTTCTTGCAATTTAGAAGAAAATTAGCTGTTTTGAGTCAAGATTAAGAATAACACAAAAATGTACAACTTAATAAGCACTAATTTTTTGGAATTAGTTGTTTCATTTCTGAAAAGTATCTATTTTGACGAGCAAAGGATTCTTAAAGCAATTTCTTTAAAGATTTTTGATTATTTGCGATTTTTCAAAAAATAAGAAATTAGAGATGTAAGCTCTAATTTTCAGCAAAGGCCCAAAAAATAAGCTTAATCAGTGAATCTCTGAGTGTGACTCAAAAAAATTCCACAACAATTAAACAATTGGTCTTTTGTTGTCCAGACTTCTAATTTTGGTGGCGTTTGAATCAGGTTAATTGATTTATCTCAATAAATTTTAATCCATTGATTATTAGACATGCAGGCCTTCTTTTAAGCGATCGATAGCTGCCCTTTTCTGAAGCAGCATCAGGTGGAGATCATCAGCAACTGTCCTTAGGTGTAGATAACGTTTGCCACTTACAAAAAGAACAGCAAATACAACAAAGTTACCCTTGAAGATAGGTTGTAATTGTTAGCCCTTGTGAAAAGCGGCTCAACAATTGTCAAAGTATTTATGATTTTACCAAGGCCGCCAAATCACTCAATATCAACTACTCCACAGCCAAGTCAATCTTCCAGAATTTGAAGGCCAGGGCTGCGGGGAAATATAAGAGAAGAAAACTTATATAGAGCTCATCTTAAGGAGATTTCTTATGTAAGGATTAATCGTGGAGCAACCACCCCACCAAATTCAAATGATGCCAAATTTGATCTTTAAAGTTCTTATTTAATCAGAATCGCTTTCAAGAAATAATAAAAATTATACCACTACAACTTACATACTTAACTCTCATTTGGTATTCATTTTCAGGTACTTAGCAGCCTATTGTTGAGTTTGTTTGTAGTTTTAAGAAGTCAGTTTAGGTTTTTTGAAATGAATTTAAGCGCCTAAGAAAACTGAGCCCAACTGCTCCCTAATTTCATACTAAAATCACTATTTTGCACAATTCATAACAAATAAAAAGGCATTCTTGTTGATGTTGAGAGGTTTAATCATTTTGTTTCTCATTTTGACGAACAAAATAATAGCTTAGCCTAAAGGTACTCAACTATTCCCAATACAATTTTTTGTCACTCATCTTCCTTTTGAAGCAATATGAGCTTTAGCCCGCTATTTTTCATAAACTAATGATCAATTTTTGGCATTAATCATTAAGGACTCCAAATCTATGATTCAATAAATAAGTTTAGTCTCTTTCAAAATAACAAATGATCCAAAGCTAGCAAACTCATTTAGTTGCACTCTAATGCTTCTTTAATCTTTAATCTCCTGAAAAACTTGGTAGCCTTGACTTTTTCCCCATAAATATTTGAAATCTATTCTTCCCAAAATAAAAAGCTAAAAGAATCACTGATTAAAGTATTAAAGATTAAAAACTATTGAGTTAAAGCTATAAGTATAGTCGTAAAAGTAACAATTCTAGCTTTCACCTAGTTATTTTCTGCTATACTTTTTCGGATAGTATAGCCTAGGTTTTAAGCTTGGTACAGTATTATAACTTAACCTTAAAATGGGATGCACTAATTCTCAAAACCCTTATGAAGAAAAAGGCAATCAACAACAACCAAAAAATGAACAACACTTTTTTGAAGCTAAGCTAGAGCACTAATTCATAGAACTCAAAAACGAAGAGAATTTACCTCCTATGACTCTCCAAAAAACCTTTAGCAATATCAAAAAAAGTTAATTCCATTCAAGAATATCCAAAAAAACGCTCTCATATCACTCAGATTCGTAGCAAAATTCTCTCAAAGATATGAAATTTTCACAAATTCAAATGAGCTAGATCCCTGGGTAACTTAATACGTAATCTGCGTTTTAAACGATTGGAAATGCTTTTTATAAAACCTTTTAATCAGAGTTCAACCCTTTTGACAGAAGATCTAGCATCAAAGAGTCATTTATTTTTCCTTACAACTGCATAGGAATGCTATTTTATTGCATCTAAACCAGCAAATAAATCAAAAGCAGAGAATATTTTTACTTTACTGCTTTTTTACTGAGTCCTACTCTTATAATGACTTCAGCCAATACCTTAATACCTTACAAAGAATAAAACTTAGTTATGCCCTTAAAGTTTCTTATAAGATAAACCGAAAATCAGAGTCTAAAGAACATTTTTAGCAGAGCAAGATTAGTGGCTAAAATTATGAGCCCTGAGCCGGCTGATTCAAGAAATCCTATGAATCTGTCCAACAATTTTTGCCTTTTGGAACTTTAGAGCAAAATTTAAAGAGAAAAATATCTATCTCTAGGCTGCTAATTCAAAATGTAAGCAGAAGTTGAAATTTTCGGCTACCCTATGAACAACCTTATCTTAGAAAGTGACAAAGGAGCTCGATAAAACTTGTTTGGGATGAAAGGACCAATAAAGGTAAATTAGTTTTGCGTCTAGTACGACATAGATACATCTCCAGGTCAGTAAGGTGCTCCCATTTTATTCAGCCCTATCTAAGGAGAAGTCTTTGTTATTGGAATTCATAGTGGGTATATTTAGAAAATGGTAGAATTCGAGCCAAATACGAACATTTTGGACATTCTTGAAGCTAATTCAAATTTCATGAAAGTTGACCTCAAAGTTAATGTAGGTACTCATTTTACAAAAAAGAGCCTAGTATAGCTCAAATAGTGGAGTAAATCATTAAAATTAATTGAATAAATTCAATATATTGATTTTTAAATATTTAGACCAAATGTTTTATTTCCTTTGAAAGAAAATTAGCAGAAAAATCAACATGTTACGCTCAAAACTTAAGCTGAGGCTGCAGAAGATTAATCTGCAGTCTTACCAATAGTAAAATACTTAGAAAAAGCGGAAAAATCTTATTCTAATTGGGAACCACATCAAAGTCTAAAGAAATGCCAAAAAGCTTTGTAATAATTGCCTCAAAAAAATTAGTACTTTTAGTTTAAAATAAATTTTCTGTTTGCTCTTAATTATCAGCTTCTTTTTCAAACATAAATAGCCTTAGTTTATTTCAACAAGTGCTTCAAATTTGTATCCAAATTTAGAAACAAAGGAGTAGAAAACATCTTACAACAAATCGATCTTTTCAACAATATGAGTATCATCTATCTACAAAAAGGGGACTTATCGAGGGCAAAAAGATTTTTATAGAAATCCTAGCAACTCATTAGTGCAAACAAACTCTTTTCACATCATGCATTTGTTGGAGTACTAATAACTGACGGAGTTATTGAGAAAGAATTAAAAAACTTTGCAAAAGCGTTGAATATTTTCGAATCAGCCTTAAAAGTGTTTAATGTAACCAACAGCAAGCAAAGAGTTATAGAGAGACAAAGAATAATAACTATCCTTCAAAATATTTCATAATGTCATTATAGCCTCAAAAACTTAGATAAATGGGCTTTAGTAGGCCTCTAATGCTTAAAAAAGTTGTAAGACATTCATATTATTTAACGTATCTTTTAGCTACAATGGTTTTAGACCTTTCTTAGCTTGTTGAGTTAGTCCAAGAAAGAATTGTCACCAGAATGTGAATTTATAGTTGCAAAAGAAATTAGTATTATTATTTAAAACTGCATAGAAAAAAAGACAGAGGAGTTTAAGAAAAAGCTCTTAACTGATTTAAGGCTTCTAAAGAAATAAAGGATTCGTAATTTTCATGATTGAGCTATGATTTTTATCATTTTATTTCTGAATTTGATCAAAAGCCTATTAAGTGGCATTACTTCTTTTTAGTAAAAATAAGTGCAGTTCTTTATGTTCTGAGCTTAAATGTAGTTGTAAACTTTTGTTTAAGCTGAATCTAAAATAGATGTAGAGACCGACAGAATCTAAACTCAATCCTGAGAACAGCGTAGTTCCACACTATAGACCGATTAACAAAGGCCCATAACCTCATGTTGATGATTCTTTGATTTCAATCAATGCGAGATATCAATAATATAAAGCTATGGAGCCAGCATAAAGAAAAAAAATGGACTTGCTACAGAATTATAAAATCAAAACTGAGAAGTGGCACAAAAAAGAAGCGAAAGAGGCCTAAAAGTTCTAAAGGTCCTTGGATGTAAAGACTTAGAATGAATTTTTTGAGAAGTATGGGATTCTTAAATATATTTGTGGAGGCTGTAAAATGTTCTTCTATAGCTACTAAGGGCTTTTTACTCATATCCGATTGTGGCACGGTGGTTGCCTTTGTAAAGGTACAGTCAGTGGCCAAACCAATCACTTTAGATCTTATATTGAGTATCAAAATCAATAGTTAACGTTCTTCGGTTTTTGATTTATGACTTCATATTTATGAATTATTTCATCATATCTTTAGAGCTTCAGACTTTTTAAAGAAAGGAATCATCTTTTTATCATAATATTTAGATAGCTGCAATTTTTTTCCTGATTTTTGCAAATCTGATATTTTTATTCGTTGACAAATACCTTCAAAAACTTATCGAAAAGGAATATTTCATTAAATTGAAATATATAAAGTGTTATATAAATAGGGTATCATGATATGTGTTTTTTATAATTTGTAAAATTTAAAAGATGAGATTTTTTGGACTAGTTCTCTCACTCCTTTGCTTCAATTTCCTTACAGCTTGGGCGAACAGCAATCAGCATCTTATTAATAAGTAAAATCTTGTCTATCTAGTTCTGAGTTTCCTAATCAATCTTCTGTTACACGATTCTTGCAAAATGATGGTAAAAAAACAGGGGGTACAAATTATCTCATTTAGCTCAGTCGGTAAATAAAAATTTCAATACGGAAAATCTTGAAGCAAACCAATAGGGTTTGTAATTCGGTACCTTTAAGCATCAAGAAGTACTTGTTTTATGAACATAGCCTAAGAGTAATTCCCAAATTCAAGGAAAATCTGACTCACAGTCAAAATAAAGCAACTTACAAAGGACTGAGAAAAATCCTGGAGTACTAAAGGAAGAAGCTAAGATTTTGGTGACTGAAATCGATAAACCCGTTCTAGGCAAGGGCCTGAAGGTGAATGATGGAGCATCATATCAAAGAATCCATATCGGCTAGCTTTAGAAGAAGTTTTTGTTTATAGATTTGAAACTATCTGAAAGAGATCAGTGGCAAAAAGTTGCAATCATTATCTTTGTAGAAGAAAATGGAGCTTTCAATAAGCTAAAGTAGTGTCAATATGATGGCCATGACTCCTGCTACATTTCCAATGGCCAGCTAAAGAAAGATTCAACTTTAATGCTTGCTATCAAATGCCAAGACGAATGCACCTACAACTTTAACTCACATTGGAGTGATCTATAGCATCTTTCTCCAGGAACGTCTTATGTATTTACTTTTGGCAAATCTACTTTCCAGCTTTATCATGTGTAGCTAGAGAACAAAGATTTTCAAGAGTTTAGGGTACATGTTTCTCCTAGAACCACAAGAAGACCTTTTGATAATATCAAAATTTATGGAAAATATGGATCAGAGACAGGAGTGAGCAGAGAAAATTTTGATTTTCAAAGTGTAAACTTATGGGAAGATGGGTAGGGATTGTTCCTAAGCTCCAAAAATCTGAAGTCTACCAATTTTGATTTACTCTTAGTTGGACAGTCATAATCAACGTATCAGATTTCATGCTAGCTAATTACATAGCCTAATCACTAAATAGAAGATGGAGAGCATATTTACTAATATCTTAATGCTGGAGATTCGAAAAGCTACCATATTGCAACTTTTGACACCAAAAGATTCTAAGAGTTTTCATTGAAAGTTTCAGTACTAGCTGGCAACGTATAGGTAGAGTATTTTTATGATAAAGAGTTGCAAAAAAGATTACCTTATGAGCCTTTCAAATATATGTATGATTCAGAGTTTATTTTTTAGTCAAATCAAGTGACTTCCTTTGCTGATAATGGAGTATACCTAAAGATTGCATCTCATGGGTTATAGGGACAAACTGCGAGAGATGCTACATACACAATTAAATTTGAGAGCAGACAGAAGTCAGATGCAGTTGAGCTTAAAGAGCACGTCTATGGATTCGTAACAGTCAATGATACCAAATTCGCATTCTTCAACTTTAAAAGATGGCTGCAATAAACCTAAGCCAACCTCAAATTCACAGTCTCAGTTATTCAAGTGCTTGGAAAGTCAAACCTTTAATTCTTGATATGTAAAGATAAGCTTCATATCTGCACAGACTCATAAAAGTACAAAACGGCCACTGATCCAATCCGCAAAGGTCAAACCCATGAAGAAATATCTCAGAAAGAAAGATATTAATTCTAAATTCCAGATTCTTCCCTAAAAAAAATAAATAATCTTGAATAAGAAGGCATAATTGTTGTAAGAATAACAAGATAAGTAGAGAAAGATAGCAAAATTAACTTTAGTTTGATAGCTCTCTAGTTCATCAACAACAATAAAGTACTTATTCTGAGAGAAGGGAGACCTTTGGAAGACAAATTGGCTGCCAATTAAATGAAAATATACAAATATATCAACTCTGACGAAAATGTCAAAGAAATCAGAATTCACGTCAATTAAATAGCAGGAATCATTAAGCTAAACGGGCTAATCAAAGACCCTTTTTCTTAGAAGACAATTGCTGTGCAACCTTAAGGAACTACACTTCGTTTTGTCAGTAATCTCACTTCCCCTATTATTGTTTCAATAAGAGCTGATTCTAGAGCTATTTTTGGTATAAGTATGCAAATAATTCTGAAAAATGAAGGGACAGGGATAGCAGATGTAAGAGCCATAGGCTAAGATTTAGCCTACACTGTAAGAATAAGTCCCAATTCTTTCACGATCTTTGAAATAACTCCGATGTTTTACTAGTTTCTGTTTAAGTATGAGTCGAGTCAGACTATTATTGTATGTGCTATCAATATGACAACTGGCGAATGTCTTAACATCAATAACACAATCAATTCTATCTTCACTGAAAAAGGAGAAATTTTAAAAGCCTAAATCTCAAAGGAGAGAAAGGCAAGGGTTAAAATCACAAATCCTTTCAGTGATAGTATTGCTTAAGTGACCGTAATTTTCCATTCTAGAACTTTCAAGCATTGTGATCAAAAGAAAGTAGGCAAGGCATACAGCTAATACGTTCAGAATGGAGCATGTTATTCCTATATTCTCCAAGGCGAAGAAAACTCTGGTCTTTAGCTCTACATTTCAAAAAGATAGTTGGCTAACATGAGTTATTCAGTCCTAATTTGTGGTAATAGCGTAAAAGATGCATACAAGCTTAAAACTCTGACCTTCAGCAGTGAACTCATTGACACACAATGCTAACAGAGCATCTAAGCAAAGAAAATTGATGTTTTTTGGTATGTAAACACAGATAATGCTGGAATGAAAGACTATAGTGTGAAAGTCGATTTTGTGGTACAAAAGACTGGAGGAATTGTTATTTTGCCTGAAGGGTTAAGTTATTCTGTCTTAATGAAGGCTAGAGAAGGAATATTGAAGACTTTTGGGTATAGTCTCATCAACAAAATTGATGCTAGAGTGTATATTCACCAAAATATTGGAAAATTCAAAGCCTTTGCCAAAGTTATCAGCTAAGACGATAGAGAAATTGAGGATGTTTCAGAAATCAACTTTCATGCAAGTTCTATAACAACAAATAACTATGAGCAATAACCTGTGATATTGGTAACTCAAAAAATGATAGAAGATGTAAGATGTGTGCGCTGTTTCCTCATGATTGCTGTCTATACTTAAAGCTAAGACGGAAGAACGATCTAATTCTAAATCGAAGTGATTCAAAAATACCAAAGTTTAAATGATGATACATCAGTGAAAGGTTATCTTTAAGCTGGGTCATTGGCCTACTACACTTATAGAGCTAAAGAGTCCAAAGGAACAAGTCTCCTCTTTTTCCTTTCTGACCACCATCAGAGATGTGCCAATATGTACCTTGCCTTGAACTAAAACCCAGGTTCAAAGTTTTTCATAGCCAAAGCAATCGAGGCAAATTAGCTCGTATACATTCACAATGGCACTTAGACTAAGTATTTCTTAGCTGTAGAGGCCAAAAATACCTGTGATTACGCACTTTCTGTGCTTCAGCTTGATACTTCCGTACACAGATTAGAACGTGGTAAGCAAAATATGCTTAAGCTATTGAAAGGCTAGGCCAGATACTTCACTTTTTAGCAGTATACTGAAGAACCTTTCAAAATACTTTCACTTTCAAAGTTTGGGGAAGTTCGTCTTCACCTAAATGTTTCTGGTATTTCTCCCAATAAAAGAACTTTTACAATTGACTAATTAGACACTGAGAAGTTTGAAGTAAAAAGCTAATATCCTAATGCCCTGGCTGTTAGCACATCTGATAAGGTTTATTGCAAAAACTGTGACTATTTCTTGGCAGCTGAAGCACTTTCTACCACTTTTGCTACACTTTTTTTAGTTTACCCACAGACAGTAGTCCCTCTTCTAAAAAATAAATTCTTTTCTGACTATATTTTGAAGAAAAACGAAACAACTCTTGCAAGCTACAATTAATTATAAAAGAGTAAACTTCAGGTCATGGTCTATTCAGGTTCAATCGAAATAACAGCTATTTATAAAGAATACAAAACTAGTGTTACTTTTTCAGCCAAGTCCGACATTCAAAGCATGATAATTGATATAGGCGATGATATAATAAAAGGAGTAAAGGGAGATAAGTTTTCAAAAGATTCCAAGGTTGATCCCTACTTTAATTCAATGAAATCTGAGGTAAATCAAGAAAAAATTCCCATTAACTTCATTTTAAAAGCATTATCTGATAAGACTAGCTACACTCTGTAAATAAAAAGTGTGCCAGTCTAAGGAGATTTAAGTGGGTTTGCTTAATACCAAAATATTAGAGCTGGTGAGCCTAACCACATTCAAATTACAAGTGATAGAGTTTTTTGTTTGGATGGGATTCTAAGATCCTTCCAAGAAGAAATCTATGTAACTACAAGTAGCGACAATAAAGAAAAGCTACTAAAGCTAATTTTCAATGCTAAAGTAAGTGGGAAACAAGGGGTCAAAATTGAAAAATAAGTAATGAAAAACGTTGTGTCGTTGAAAATAGTTGACCCTAGCTCACAAAATGAAACTTCTGAACTTGTTCACAGCTATTAAGTTTGCATGAAATATGAAAATTCATAAGATTAGCAATAAAATTCAAAGAAAACTTAGCAATAAAAATAGTAAATAGTCAAAAGTTAGGAGAACACAAGCTAGGTCTAAGGTTTCTAAGAGGAAATTTAAAGTTTCAAAGCAGTTGTAACACAAGCTAATGAAGTAAATATACTGGCAAGTGATATAGAAACCCTAGTTAAGGGAAACAATACTTTCATAGTCCATTCAGATGGTGATTTCATTCTTGATGTCTTTTAATGTAAAGGAGAAGCTAAAATAAGCTATAGTGATTCATTGGCTTCTTTGAAATCTGCTAAGCCAAAACTTCTAGAAGCTGTTAGTTTTTCGGAGCAAAGACACGCATTGAAAGTCATTCAAAAAGAGGTAACTTTCATCAATATAACATCTTAGCACGCCTTAATCCGATGGCTGCCTTTGAACGTCTAAAACGACTTAGGCTCAGGCTATTTGAGATTTTCAGCAGGAGATGTAAAGTATAGCTCAAAGTTCAAGCAAATTCATATTGAATACCAACCATTGCAGATAATCAAAAAAACAAAATCAAAGATCCAGTAAATAACCTACAATCTTTATATTACAAATGACTCCTAAAAACTCTAATATGCAGCTCAATGCTCTTCGTTTAAATAAAAGCAAGTCATTTAAGTAACTATGAAGCAAATCACGAATAAGGTTAATAACGGCCAAGAAAGATAGTATATGAATTTCGCCTTTGAAGTAAATTTGCTTTCAATTTAGAAAACGACCTTGGATGACAATTTTAAGAACAGCTAAAATATTTATTTTACTATTGTAGCCAATTTGGTTCTCTAAGTCTCAGCAAATGTCTAAAAAGCCGAAAAATTCAAAACTTCGATTTCAGATGAGCATGAGCATTATCGTTTCATTTACAATCGCCAACAATTGCCCCTATAAACCTACAAGCCAACTCAGATATAGACCATTCCTTACACATTCCTTGGGCTCATAGTTGTCTCCGTTTTAGTCATTCTGGCAGTTATTACCTTCATTTTAACGAAAAAGATCTTTCCTTGGATAGCCAAGTTACGCAGTAGCAATTTGGTTGAAGAACATGAGCAAGGCCAAAATAAGGATGACTTAGAAATTGTGCCTCCTTCATCTTATAGAAACCAAAGAGCCCCTGAAACAGTTTAAACTGAATAAAAAATGAGCAATTGATAATTAAGCAATAAGCAATAGCTGTTATTAAATTTTATATTGATTATTTGGTTTCCTGAAAGAAAAAGAATAGGGTCAGAATGGGTTGGAATCACGCTCAAATCGTTTATTTCAGGACTTCTTTACTTAGTTTGATTTGAGTGAGTTGCTTGGCATTTAACCATTTACAAAAGTCTAGTAATAATGTTTGCTACACTTCATCTTCAGCTGTAAGCTAGCTTCTTATAAATCTTTGAACAATTACTGGCAAATAAGTTGGCCTCTAGACTTCACAATATACTTCTCCCTCTTTGAGGTCGTAGTCAATGTAATATCCTAAATTTACCGAAAAATACTTGAGATAAGTTGATGTTATCCTAGGATATGGCTATATTTTTTGTTGGCGTAGGTAATCAGGTCAAAAAAGGTTTCTTCGAAGTCTTGAAGGAAGTTTTAAGATACATATTCTTTGATGTTTTCAAGAAAAACTGTTATTATCTGATTAATAGGCAGTAAATAAAGCCTTGTATTTTGAATTTTTTTTAAATCTCGAGCTATGTTCAAAAAGTACTTTAGAGTGATATCTGCTTAGTCCTCTTCCCCAGCCTCTATTTCGTCAAAAAGTTCAAGAATCTAAAGAGCTTCTTTTGAAACTAAGCCAGAAAGTTCTTTAGGAAGCTAATTCTTCTAAAGTTCCCTTTCATAGATTTGTGGAGCTTTTCTCTAAGTAAAAGTAAAATTACGACTTTTGGTCTTCCTCTCTTCTTTGGCTTACCACTTTCTCCTCTTATAGTGCCATCTGGAGTAATACCATCATGCTTTGTCTTTATGTGTGTATATAGTGCAGGATATGAAAGGTAGCCAAGTTTACATTGCCCACAAATGAATTTACGCCCTTCTTTATCTTTGCGAGTTTTCCTAACTTTTTCTTCTTTGACTTCATTCTTTTTTTAGATTTTGATGGAGTTTTTGACCATATAGTTGTAGATCATATCCATACGTTTATGCGTTTATGCTTGCTTCACAATTTTATCATTGTAGAGTTGGCAAATTGAGACAAAACCATCTTCAGATGAGCTTTATTCATTATTGTACTCAGAATCATGGTCTTTTTTCTACTTTAAGACAGGGTTGTTGAATACAGACATTTTAATCAAAATTTATAGCAAAATCGAGGTAAATACCGAGCAAGAAATTTATAAGTAAGAGTTCAAATTTCAAATTAAACTTTAATTTTATGCTTTATGGACTAGATTTTTAATTATCAAAATTAATAGCTCAAATCAATAAGTATGCAAAAACTGATATTGCTTTTACTTTTCTTCATCTCCGTTACAAAAGAAGGACTATAAGCCCGTGTAAAATATCCTTACCTTAATGTCAATCGATAAACTATTCATTTGTAAAAAGTATAGGCTCATAACAACTTGCAGAATCAATAGAAAAGAGTTATTTCAGATTGGATGAAGTATCTCAACGATTATCTCAAAGTATCTCAGCTCTCCATCCCTGGCACTCATGATACTGGGACTTTTAGATGCACTCCATAAATGCCTTGTTAAGTGTATCAATGCCAATCTTGGTCAATTTACGAACAATTAAGCAAAGGAATCAGATATTTGGATCTAAGGGTTAATAGCTAGCTTCCTTTGAGTATAGGACATAAGAACGTTTACTTTATGCAATTTGAAGAAGTTTTGATAGATACAAATAGATTTCTAAAGTAAAACCCTTCTTAGTTTTTAATCTTTGCATTTCAAAGAAATGTTGGAGATACAGATCCAAGCTAAGACATTCTCCAAGCATTAAATGACCATAAAATTTCTATTGTATTCCAGGAGCATGTAAACATGCCAAAAGTCGGAGATTTAAGAGGAAAGGTTTGGATTTACAGTGGTTTGGGCATAAATTTTAAAGAACCTACGTTCATCATGAATGGAGTCATGGGTATAACTTAGACTGAGGCCATTTATCTTCAAAATTATTGGTAAGTTTTTCCTTAAAATATCACAAAAAAAACGAAATTTGCCACTCAAACAGCCTTTGAAATCGATTGTATTTAGAAAAGAATGAAAATAAACTTTTTAAGTGGATCTGTGGGCATCAATCCTTTTTAGCTGGCCAAAAATGAGTAAGGCCCCAATTCCAAAATGTTACAAGCTCTCTAAGTGATTCCAGAAAAGTGTCTAGGTGTTACCATAATAGATTTTCCTTAGTCAAGACTTATCAAAGCAATCATAAAGAGTAATTCTATACTTGCTTTCTAATAGCTTTGATCGTTTTTAGCTTAAATTAGAATTTCTGAATATCAAAATCAAGATTGCCCAATATTCTACGAATACCCTAAATAAGGTTAGAAAGATTGAGAATAAACAATAATTAAGTTTCTATAATAATAGTTATTAAAATGCCACTTAAAGACTTCCAATTCTTAGGTAAACTAGGTACAAATGTTGTGAATCAGGTGAGGGAGCATACTCTAGTGTCTACAAAGCTAAAAGGTTGATTGATAACTAAATCTACGCTATCAAAAAAGTCAAGCTCAATAACCTGAATGAAAGATAAAAAGAAAACGCACTAAACTAAGTTCGCATTCTGGCCTCCATACACCACCCAAATATCATCAGCTATAAAGAGAGCTTCATCGAGCAAAGCTCGAATTTTCTTTAGTATTGTTTGTAAAACATAGCATAATCATGTAATTCGCAGACAACGGAGATCTCTATGAAAAAATCAATACCCATACAAAAAATGGCACCAAGTTTACTTAAGAGTAAGTTTGGAGCATAATCATTCAAATTACAAGAGGCCTCAAAGCTTTACACGATCTTAAGATACTGCACAGAGATCTAAAGACTGCGAATGTTTTCTTATTTCAAAACGGTGCTGTTAAGTTAGGCGACATGAATGTTTCTAAACTAAGCAAAAACATGTGTAAAACGCAGACAGGGACTCCTTATTACGCAAGTCCTGAAGTCTGGAAAGATCTTCCATATGATAAAAAGTCAGATATTTGGTCACTGGGCTGTGTTATTTATGAAGCCATAACCCTAAAGCCCCCTTTTAGAGCAAATGACATGTAAGGCCTTTACAAAAAGGTAGTAAGAGGCTTCTATCCTCATATTCCTCAATAATACTCAGAAGAGATCAATTTAGTACTGAAAAACATGCTTCAGGTTACACCTCATATGCGATCGAACTGTGATCGCATTTTATAGCTACCAATTGTGGCCAAGCATATTACTGCTTTGCCTGAGTCAATGCAGAACTAATAGAAAGCATAAAACAAACTTTTACAAACGATAAGGCTTAAAGTTGATAGCAAAGACCAATTGAGCATTAATATGCCTAAACCAAGGTATATGTCTACTTTCTAATACTCTCAGAGGCTTAAAAAACCTATTTATGAGAAAAAATAGGATACTACCAAAGATTTTCATAATGTTTCACTGAAGAAAGAGTTAAATCTATAAAATTATCGATTGCCAAAGATAAAAGATACAAATTATAGAAGCTAGAAAGTTCATAGCTAAATCGCAACTGATAGAGATTTAGAGGGAGATGGTGTGCTGATTAGTTTAAATAGCATAGAAACCACAAAAGACTAAGGCTAAAAAAGAAGAAAAGGAAGGATTTCAAAAGAGAAAAAGCTGATAGACTCAAATAGTAAATTGCCTTTGATTCTTCATGGAAGATTAAGACATATGTCCCCTGAAGCTATTTTACGTGCACTTCAAAAATAAAAGTAAAAGCAAAAAATTCTGAGCATCATAGGCAAAAATTGATCATTTTACTAAGATAAAATAGATTTATATCACTGAAAATTGTTCTTTATTATAACACTAATCGAATCTTAAAACTGATAGAATTAGATAATAAATATACTAATTCGTCCATACGATCATTGAAAGTTCGTCTTTATGATGTTGCTTATTAGATCATAGCCTGGGAAATCCATTGCTGTGATTCCGATTATTTTTTTTTATGATTCCCTTTCTTCAATGCTTAGTTCAACTGAGCATTAGGCCCTTCGGGATCCATGGCTAGGTTATAAGGATAAAAGATTTTATCATTCTCTCCAAATGTTATTGCTCCTGTTCCAGATAAATAGTTCACCTTCAGTCTTTTAGGGGAATTTTCAACCTAAAAGGCGGTTTGAAGTACTCTTTTAGCTTTCTAATTCATAGATATGTATTTTTTGCCAAATACTCTTTCTGCTGTCCTCTCAACATACCAATAGTCTTGTAAGAACAGGTTGGAGTTCAGTTCTTAAGTGAGAGGTGGAAACTAATCGAATTGGGAGCAACAACCTATGATCTGAAATGTTTTGTTTTCAAAACCTATTCTCCAGCCACTTGTGATCCAAACTTTTCCCCTTAGTTGTCCCACCCTTGGAATTTATCTCGAGAAAAGAGCCTAGATCTTATGCTTGTTTTTGTTTGGATTTTGTGAGGGGATATAAAAATGTTCCTAGACCTTTTTGCTCGGGTCCCATTTCTCTCCTCCATCCTTTTGGAAAGCTAAAATTACAAATTATGAGGGATTTTGCTTTAAGAATCTTTCTATATGGGCTACTTCTTCACTGAAGGGTCCAAAGGTTATTAGCTGTCCATGGGCCATTTTAAGCTGTTCTTCAGCCCTTATTCTCAAGTCCAAAAACCTAATCCCAGCTTTAAGCTGTTCATAAGTATTCCAGCTTTGGCATTGACTGCTTCTTCGATATTGGTCTGTTTTTGCTGCATAAGTTGCCGTATCGTGTGTTCCTGGGATGGAAAGCAAAGAAACATGAGTGCTGTCTGAGATTCTTTGCATCCATTTAGCGTTGCAAGTTCCATCAAAAGGTCTGCTATCGAACCACTTCTGAGAATCTTAAGGAACGTCCAATAACATATCAGTGTAGACACTGAAGCTATTGATGTTGCCCGAAAAAAATGGGCGTTTGAATATTTAAATGCTAAGAGTGGATCTTCTTTTAACTAAGTTTAGCATATTTACTGGTATTTTATACATATGTTAAGCTTTGGAAATTGATGAAAATGATGAAAGTAGACTATTAATAAAAGTGTAGCAAGATTCTAAATTATTGTCGTGTTTAGCGTTTAAGCTTTAAGATAGACCTACAAATGACACTTTTTGTATTGCCTCGCAACGATAAGATCACAAACATGCGAATAAAGAAAGCATTGATCATTGCATGAAGTTGATGCTGATGATGTTGTTGATCATTTCATAGCCTGGAAAATCCATGACGACCACTCCTAAAACCTTGTTCCTGTTCTCCGCTCTCTGTATTTATAAGTTCAGCTGACAATTCGGGCCATCTTCTGCAATAGCAAGGTCATGGGGGTACAGATTTCTTTACACAGGTTTATAAGCGCTTGAGCCTGACAAATAGTTGACCTTCAACCTTTGAGGAGAACTCTCCACTTGCAAAGCCGTTTACAGCACTCTTTTTGACTTTTCATCGATCGATAGAAAATCATCGTGGGATTCGAAGTCGACCTCCCAATAATTCTGAAAGAATATGTTTGAGTTGTGTTCATGTGGTTGAGGGGGAGAACAGTCAAATGAAAATCCTTTGCCGCAGATCTACAATGTTCTATTGTTGAATACTACGTTTCCGCTGCTGATTATCCAAACCTTTCCCCTGAGTTGCCCTACTGTTGGGATTTCTGTTGAAAGTACAGCTTAAATTTTGCCTTGGTTGAGATGTGGTGTGAGCTGAGGGACATAGAAATGCTCTAAAATTTTCTAGCTGGGGTCCCACTCCTCCCCTGTGTCTTTCTGGAAGTACAGTAACAAGAACTAGGAAGGGTTGTGGTTCAAAAACGTTTCGATTTGGTCTAATTCCTCCCGGAACTCATTAAGAGGGATCAACTTCCCATGCGCCATCTTCAATGGCAAGCAAGCCTATACTCTTAAATCCAGGTATCTGATGCCGGCTCGCAGTTGTTCGTAGATGTTCCATTTCTGGCATTTGCCGCTCACTCGATAGCGGGTGGCGGCATAGGAAGCCGAGTTGTGGGTGCCGGGGATGGAGAAGAGCGAGGCAGGCGTATTGTCGGGCAACCCTGCCATCCACCTGGAATTATCTACACTATAGTCGAAAGGTCTGCTGTTGAACCAGCTGCGAGAATCTTCAGGAACGTCTGAAACAACTATGCCCATCTCAGAGATGCTTTATAATGGCTTATTATTTTATTAATGACTGCTGTGCATTAGGCGAGCATTTATCAGATTATTTGTATCTGATTTAGCTTAGAGAGGGCATGGAAATAACATATCTCATCATAAATGAGGTTTTATGCAGAAACAAACTCACAGCATACCCTATCAGCTTAATAGCACATCATTCGATCCTTTAGAATAACCCATGAACTTTTAATTTGACCTCAAAGCACTATTTAATGTAGATTGGAGAATTTCTGATCATACTGCTAGCTGCAGCAACTGTCGCCATCTGCTACCTCATTTACTTAAAGGTTGTGAGACCGTACCAGCAATACGGTTTCTATAAGCCCATAGTGGCTGCTAATTACAAAGCCTATATCTACCCCTTCTCTGTCTTTCCTACTACCTTCGTCCGCATCTAGAATGACAACTTCCAGAAATACGGCGACAGCCATCACACGGCCAAGTAAGTGTACTCCTAATATCAAATCATGATGACCATGCTGAACGGTGCAGTCTATTTCGATCTGATTGACCCTCAGCTCATCCGCTAGTTTTATGAAAGGACTGCTGAAGGCTGCTACCGCAAATCCGAGAAATCACTCTTCATGGTGCCCATGAAGGCAGTGCTGGGGCGTGGACTGCTGCTGAGCGAGGATGATGAGTGGAAGATGAAGAGAAAGACCATGAGCAGTGTGTTCAACTATGACTTCATCAAGTCCAAAGTCTCCTTCTTCTCCAGTATCGCCAAGTAGGTGCTGGACAAGGTGGAGGCGAGGGAGGAAAACAGGGGGAAGGATAACGTACAAATGGAGGTGGATATTATGCTGCAGGAGATATTCGGGAATGTGGTGATCCGCTGCTTTTTTGGGGACATCCAGCTGGACGACATCAACGGCAAGTCTCTCTTCAAGTTCTTCAATGACCTCATAGAGCTCAACATAGGGAGGTGCAGGACCAACTTCGCACTCACACTTGGCACTTCCTTCTTTAAGTACAACCTCAGGCCCATCGATCGCCAAGTCAACTCCATGAGCCACTAATTCAGACAATACGTCACCAAACTCATCAACCAACTCATCTTGCTGTCCAGCCAAGCCCAACCCTAGCAGACACAGCAGAATTCTGGGAAGCAGAAGTGGAAGGGGTTGGTCTAGATGTTGGTGAGAGAGCACAAACTAGTAATAGCTGGATAATCCACACCAGTCAGTCAGGAATGTCAGCCACGGCAGTACTCAGTGGATGATTTGATCGACTAGTTCAAGACCTTTTTCTTCGCTGGCACTGACACCACGGCCAGCCACACTGCCGTCTTCATCTATGAGCTCACCAGGCATACCTAAGTCCAGCGCAAGCTGAGGAACGAAATTTAAACAGTGCTAGCCAATAACGTCTAGAACATCACCTATGACAAACTGAAATAGCTCAAGTACTTGGAAAAGGTACAAAGAGAGATACTTAGAATGTATACTCCTTCCCCTGGTATGTTCAAGCGGGAGGCAACCAGAGATCACTATCTGGGCAAAATACCCATTAGAAAGGGGGTTGTGGTTTCACTCAGCATCATGTCAGCCCAGTTCAACAAGACCTTCTTCAAGGACCCACAGACATTCAACCCTGACAGGTGGGACGACCTCGACCCTTCCAAACTGGACCCCTTCGCCTATTTCCCCTTCAGCTCGGGCCTCAGGAACTGCATCGGGCAGCACCTGGCCCTGATCTAAAGCAAAATCGCCATCATCAACATCCTGAGCAGATACAAACAGATGATTCTGGAGAAGCCAGAGTATAGAAGGTACTTCCGGACGGTCTACGGAGCGTAGAAGCTGAGCACGACATTCATCAAATGATCAGCATGGCATCAACTGATGGATGTTATAAATGGGGAGTATTGGTTACAGATGGTAAGTCACAAGGGCGATAAAGTATTGTTTAGGTTGTGGTTGGCAAATTCAGTCCGGCGGCATTATTTAGCAACCAAGGATATATAATCGAAATGCGCTTAATATTGGACTTCCAGCCGAATACGATTCACAAACTACATCCATTCGATTACAGCTGAGTTGTCCTATCAACAACGCTGGCATGGATATCAAATAGCTGTTGTTGAGGGTCGTTGTGTGGTATATTATTACGAAAGAGATCAGCCGATTAGTAGCTTCCTGGCGCCTCTGCTCTGCAGCAGGCACTTGAACTTGTGGATGTGGTTGTCTGGCTTGGAGTTGAGGCTGGGGATTTGGGACGGGTGGTTGGGGAGCTGCGGCCTGGCTAGCTTATTCTTGGAAATATTCTCCTTTTTAAACTTCTCCTCGGAGGCCGACTGGATTTTGAGGCTCACTTTGCCAATCCTCTCCTTGAACTTGTTGTGGGCGATGTCGGACTGTATCCTGGCCCTGAGCTTGATGTCCAGCACCCGCTGCTTCTCGAGGGACAGCCGGAACAGTTCGGACCTCTTGATGTTTTGTTTGGCGCGGTTGAGCAGGTCCTGGATCTGCTGGAGCTGGCGGTGGTTCTCCTTCTGGGACTAGCTGCTGTAGGACTTGTTCTGTAGTCTTTTGACGATGTTCTGTTGCCTGGGGTCCAAGGGTTTGGTCTCCTTGGCTTGTGAAAGGGATGATCGGCCAGCGGGGGCGATACTCCTGCGACTCCCCTGCTGGATGTTGCTGCCGCTCAAGTGTAGGTTGCTTTCCTTGCGGCTTTCAGCCAGAGATTGCTGCAGCCTTTAGTTGCTGAAAATACTGTGGGTCAATCCGCCTATCCCCGACCTCCCGTAAAACATCTGCGCGAACGGACTGTCATTACTGCGCTACAAGTGATGAATTCTGTTGGCTTTATTGTCCTGTTTGGGTTTTGGCGGAGGGTCTCTACTTTTGACCTCGAGTGCCAACTCCTAAGTATTCTCCGTAAAGATTCTGGTGAGGTCGTCGGCATATTTATGATCTGGGGTGAGTGAGGAGTTGTCGATGAGGACTACTGGTAAAATAGGGGTGTTAGTTGTTGGGTGCCTGGGGGAGGAGAGGTTGTGATGTGGGTTTGGGATGAGGGTAGGTTTTTAGGGCGGGTGGCTGGGATGTTTAGGGGAGGGGGGTGGGGAGGTCTGGTGATGGTACTATTGCTAAAACTAGATGCTGGGTCTCCTTTTGGAGCATTATTTGTGCATTTTGTTCTTCTATTAAATCGAATGAATAGAAGAAACCATTTTTAATGTGATATTTCAAATACCCTACCGAACATAATCGCGGCTGCTTCACTCACCACCCCTGCCCAATACGCCCATCAACCGGTTGGGCAGTAATCAAAAGCAGCAGCTATATATTTTCCCCGGAATCCTTTATTCTTTCCCTTTTTCTGCGATTATCACGGTAATAGGTACGTAAGATGCTACTGACCCCAGTTCGCCACACATGCTATTTCGATTGTTTTTGGCCAGTCAATAATCACTGGGTAATCAGGTGTAAGCTGACATTGCAAGTACTGCTTGAAACTAGGTCATCCTATGTTGTAAAGCACAGCCATCAAACCAAATAGCATAATATCCACAAATTCCAACCTATTATTAGACTACAATCGAGAAATATGCTGCAAACTATATCTCTGCGAGCACTCTGCCTGGTACTACTCATCGTTGCCATAACTTACTTTTTGTACGTCAAGTTCATCAAACCCTACAGAGAGTACCGGTTCGTCTGTAGGATGGTTAGTTCGAAGTATAAGACTGAAGTTGAGCCTTATTACTTGTTTGTTCCCAATATACTGCGGGAGCTAGCTCACGACTACTAGCAGTTCGGAGACAGCCTCTACACCTACAAAAATCGCAAAGTGCAAGTCCTAACAGCTCCGATAGGCTGCTCGATTGCTCTGATCCTATATGACTCACAACTGATAAGAGAGTTCTATTAAAAAACGAGCCTGGGCTACTACTAAAAAACAACGAGATACGCCTTCATGCATGTGCTGAAGTAGCTAATGGGACACGGGGTGATGTTTAGCGAAGGGGACGAGTGGAAGAAGAAGAGAAGGATAATGAGTACTGTTTTCAACTTCGAATTCATTAAATCTAAAATCCCACTTATTGCCAAAATCACTCAGGAGGTTTTCACTAAAGCTGAGCAAACATAAGCCAATAAAGGACAAAAATAGATCAAAGTCGACCTTAATCTCATCTTCCAATAGATTTTTGGGAATGTCGTAACGAAGTGTTTTTTTGGAGACATAGAGCTCAAAGACATTAGAGGCAAATCCATTTTCGCGTTTTTCAATCATATGTTCGAATTAGATATGAAAAGAGTTTTTACTGCCTATGCCATGCTAGTAGGTCCTAAGTTCCTTGGTTATAACCTGCGCCCCATCGATAAACAAGCATCAGCTATGCATGAGGAATATCGTAATTATGCCAGAAATGCGATAAACTAACAAATTTAACTTCTCAGCAAAGAGTCTTGCAACAAAGAGACTCAATAATAGGCGTTAAGAGGTAAGAATGGGGTGATATAAATGCTGGTAAAAGAACAAAAGTTAAAAAAGACATAAAAAGCCGAATAAAACACTGGAGATGTCAGCAGGGAAAAGGATTATTACACAACAAGTGACTTGGTTGAAGAATTCAAGACTTTTTTCCTAGCCGGAATAGAAACAACTTCAAATAATACCCTGGCTTTGGTTTATCAGCTTGCCAAGCATAAGGTGTTCTAGGAAAGAGTCAGAAAATAAATAGAAACGGTTATAGGGGACGATTTGGATAACATTACCTATGAGCAGCTGAAGTAATTGAAGGAGCTATAGAAGTGTCAGAAATAGGCTTTGAGAATGTTCAGTCCTGTCCCAGAGTTGCTGATGAGATAAACTGTAAAAGACCACTACCTTGGCCAAATTCCTGTAAAAAAAGGAACTTTGGTCACAGTCTCACTATTAGCTCCTCATTTCAAGACTGAATTTTATGAAAACCCTGAGACATTCAACCCTGACCGTTGGGACTCCACCGATCCAAGAAAAGCCGATCAGTATGCTTACTTTCCATTCAGTTCAGGTCAAAGAAACTGCATTGGTCAGCATTTAGCTCTGATCGAATACAAAATAGCAGTGGTCCACCTGCTGAAAAGATACAAATAGATAAAGCCCTAAAAGCCAGAATTCAAGCTCTACCTAAAAACAGCTTACGGAGTATAAGATATGGTCACCACTCTTGTCAAGTGATTGTTTGCTTGCCTTGTCTTTAAGATTGGACTGGATTAGTTTGATTTGGAGCTTAAAGATAGGCTGTTTGCTTTAATATTATGCAAATCAGTTACTATTCCTCAGTATTGTTGGTTCAGCAGAAGTTCTTTTTACTGCTATTTTGCCTTATTCCGCTTTTATTGCTACTAAGTCAGCGAATGGTAAGCCCACTGCCCGTTTACCATTGATTCCGGCAAGCAGCAGCACAGATATCTCAAGATATTGGTGGATCTGAATATCCAAGTGGGAAGCTATACATTGGTCAGTCTTCTGGATAGTTCGTTGGAGAAGTGGTTGCAGTTGTTGCTGAACATGTTGTATTTGCCGCAGGTGAACTCTGAGGAGAGTTATTCGATGATTAGATGCAGTTTATAGTGCATGGTTTTGGTCTATCCGAGGTACAGTTTGCGGTTGAATCTGTAGCCTGCAGTCTGGGGATCTATTTGGATGACTCCCGACTGATTGGGATCTGAAGATACGACGCTATAGCAGTATTAATCATTGCTTGATGCGACATCAGTTACCCAATTTCGACGCCAGTGTGGTAGGCTCCCACTCCAATCACCTCCAGACAGCAATTGCCTGCGATAAAGACATAAATGTTGAGGTAAACTTGGTAGGTTTGCATGTTTGGTTTCTTATGAGTTTTTATAAATGATTAATAAATCAATATAGTTGGTATTGGCTGTATCTATCGAAAAGTTTACTGAATATACAAAACAAGATATAGAGGAATAAAAGCATTTTAAGGCTAATTGGACTCTAATCAAATCAAAGTAGTGTGTTTGAGATATGATTAATCTTACAATCAAAGTCTGAGGTATAACTTGTATCTATGTAGTATTCCGGCCACGGCGGTCCATAGAAGCAAAAAGAAGCCGGCGAAGACTGTTGAGGCTACTTCTTCTGTTTATATCCAGCTGGCAAACACGTGCTTGTAGAACTAGGACCAAACGCTCTTATCATCTATTTTTATGTAAATTATCATAATAATTGCCAACAGGTCCATCCCCACAAAAACGGCCAAAGGGTTCAACCCTAACCATTTGAAAGGTGCAGTCATAACCTATATTGGTTTTTTAGCCTATGGCTGCAGGCTTGGCAAAACGTCTACCAGGAGATAGACGAAAGTGAGGCTGGCTCCACTTATAGCTATAACTATGAGGGTGAAGCTGGAAGAGTAAAGCTGTTTGTTGAGAGGCATCAAAAGGGTCATAGGGTAGACCAGCAATCCCAAAATCACCGAAATACCAAGCCAATTGATAGCTAACTTTTTTGGTTCAGCTTTGAACTGGCTCATAATAATCGAGAACTAGTAGCCCATGTAAGTGGTAATGATGGCTCCAATCGTAGACATAATGCCCTCAGGGTCTGGACATTGAGTTCTGAAGCAATGCTAGGTAGTGAAAATGAGCTTATCAACATATCCTGCGAAATTGCAAGGGAAGGTAAGGTTGTTTTCTTTGTTGCAATTTGGGCCAAGGCTATCATAGCCGTTAAATGAAACCATAAGAGCTATATATACACCATATAGCCCAAACATGAAAAATGCAACAAACTTTCTTCTTAAGGGGCTGCCGTAGTTTGTGATATAGTGAACTAAGATTATAGCTGCGTAACAAATGCTCAGCCTTTGTAGGATTCCGATTATTCGAACTAAAGTTATCATATCTTTTACCTTTGGTAAAGTCAAATTTTCGACCTAAAAGGTTCAAAAAGAATCCGATCAAGAATAGTCCTGCTATTCTAATAGCATTTCTAGGCTTAATAGGTCGATTTTCATTGACTGCCAATGGAATGGCTAGACCCATGATAAACAAAAAAGCAGGGAATATGAGATCTGCAGGTGTAAAGCCGTCCCATTCTGGATGTTCCAAGAACCATGGAGCTCTTGCTCCCATATTGTCTACAAGGATCATGCCTACCATCGTAAGTCCTCTGTAAACATCCAAAGATTGTATTCTAATTTTGGTTGGTTGGGGTGGATCTGGGTTTTAAACAGCTGGCTAAATCTAATTCTGAGGGATCTAAGTGGTGAGAAGACTCTAACGATCAAGTTGTTATGTGCTCATTTGATGATATTTCTCTTTATATCTTTAGATTAATCAAGAGTTATTGAAACAAAATAAATGAAGACTTAGTAAACTTCGTCTAAACTCTTCCAACAGTTATCCCAAACAATATCGCTGCTAAATTTTCAAGTTTTTTTGAGCTTATGAAGTCTATGCTTTCATAGAGAAAATGCAACATTTTTGGCTCATTTGGTTTTTTCATGCAATTAAAGAAACAATAGTTTAGATCTTTAGATCTTTCTGTGATAAATCATGAAGCAATCATTGAGAATTTCTAAACTCATAGAGCTCCATTTCGTAGTTTTCCTTGATTGTCCTCTATTTCACATACTATTTTCTGTAGTATTTCTAAACTGTTGGGTCTCTAAACTTGATCATACTCTTCTTTTAAACCAACTATTTAAGAGGCGGCTCATTTTCTCTTTTCTATACTTCTTCCCAGTCTATGTCTTTAAAAAACTAATGAGCTTTGATTTGTTCCAGTTCGAATCTTCTTTCAGGATCTTTCTCCAAAATTTTGAGCAAAAGATCTCTAAACTTTAGACTCATGAAGCCTATTCTGCTATTGATTTTGTTTTCTATTTGCTACCTCTAGATAGGAAAAGCTTCCTCTTTCAGTATGTTGGTGATGCTTGAATCATCCAACTAGTATAGATTTTACTTAAAGAAAAGTTAATACATTAGGATGCCTATGGACCAGATGTCTGCTTTTTGACCAAAATCACCAGAATAGGCTTAAGGTGCCATGTATTACAAAGTTCCCACGAAAGTTGAAATCGATTTTCGGTTTTAAATGATGACCTTAGAGAGGCCATAATCAGTGAGCTTGATGTGGCCTTAATCAGTGACAAGTAGGTTTTAAGGCTTAAGTTCTCTATAAATGATTCCTTTCTAGTGCAAAAGACCAATGCTGACAACGATTTCTGAAACAATTTTGGCAATAACTTCCTCAGTGAAAGAGCTCTCCTTTTTGCGCAAATAGAAGTACAAATCTCCCATGGGGAGATATTCCATGATGATATAGATGTTGTTTTTATTTTGGAAGGTCTACTTTATCATGACGAAGAATTCTTAATGGCCTATCTTTTTTATCCTATCGGACTGCAGCAGGTTAAATTATTTTATCTTGTTTTTCTCAATTATTTTCATTGCGAATCTTTTTCCTGTTGTTTTTTACTGCACTAGAACCACACAACCAAATGCACCTTTACCTAGATATCTAATGTGCTGGAAGTCTTCAGGGCCACGTTTTTTCTTGGTTTACTCTTTCTTTGGAAGGTTTAGAAGTGATTTGGGGGGTGATGATGGTTTTTTGATTGTAGGCGCTTTGTTTTTGCGTCGACTATCTGGCGTTAATAGTGAGTCAGTTGTATTGTTATGAGGTTGCTTAAAGTAAGGAGTAGACCCAGAGCTTTGGCGACTTGCCCTTTTGGAAGGGGGGTTAGGAAATTATTTTTTTTGTTATTTATCTGTCTTTTATTCACAGCAGCTAGCAATTCCCATATTATTTATATTAATCGAAAGTTCAGGCAAATTTAAAATAACAACTTAAACATTTTTTCGCCTAAAAATGCTCAAATTCTTTCTATTATTAGAGACTCTGAAAAGCGAAACAACCTAAAATGTTTATCGTTTTTAAGCGGATAACCTAATTATAACAATGTTCAATATATGCCAAAAGAAATTGACCTTTGGTACCTCAAAAATAGTTTAGTCTTTAAAAAGGTTCAGAACATAAATTTTAGCTTATTGAATAGAATTAGACGCTAAAATGCGAAATCTATTACCAAAGTAAAGTAATTTAGGCCATTCACTTTGACTGCAGGAAGTGAGGTCATAACTTAAATCATTCAGGTTCTGCAGATTTTTCAGTTGTTATATGGCTTAAAGGCTTATGGTTTTCCCTTTTCATTTGGTCAAATCCGTAAAATGAATCCAATAGTAAAATTTTGTGATCTATAAACTTATGCTTTTGCTAACTTTAGTCCTTTTAACCTTATTTATGCTATTCCGACTGAACTTAGTTTTCTAGCTTATCTTGCTGAGCTTCTCCTTGATTACTTTAATGCTTTTACGCCAATGCCCCTGAAATTTTTGTTTAATTTCCATCAATTTTAGAGAGATCGTGTTTTGAGCTTCGATTTATGGGCATGTTGTTAAATTGCAGACCATTTTGCTTTTAGTTATTAGTTTTAAGGGCATCAAGAGTTGTAAGATGAGTCATAGGACGGTTTGTGCTTGAACGTTTTTGATTGAACTAACTTTTTTTCTCTGAACTATGTTCAAATGCTACTTTTTCTAGGATTTACTTTTCTTTTCTAAGAACCATACTTATTTCTGCTCCCTACTAAATGTACTACTCATTCAACTTGTTAGAGCGATTTAGTATTTTACCTGCATAAACAAGGAAAAATTTATTTTAAGGCATTTCTAAGCGAGGCACAAGAAACTAATCGACTATTTCTCTAACAAGACTCTAAGGAGAACAAGCTAGTCTTTGTGAAGGAGCATTCCATAAAGGTTTGAAGTTCACAATGATTTACTGAAACTAGAGATTTCGTCTGTCCATTACATGGACTATGGAACGCTAGGTTAAGGTAACAGGCAAATTGTAGTTGTCTATTCGGAATCCATTGTAAAAGAGAATGATTCTTTCTTGAGGAACATTGAATGCAATAGACGCAATGACTTTGAGCTCCTTTGTATAAGAAGGAGAATGAATTAGAATGAGTCTAGCTTCTTTTTTAGCATTTCTAAGATAAATGTTGACAGCTTCAGGAGAAGAGGGTTAGCTATTTTGAAGATTGTATTCACTCTAAGTTGTCTTCATTTATTATTTTATTACAGCGTACAAATAAAGAGAATTTGACAATTATTTTAACAAATAAGGCCCATTTAAGTTTTCTTTATCTTCTTCTGTGTTGACTATGAAGGTTTCAAAAAATCTCAGTTTTGACTAATTACTAAATAGCTGAATTTTTTTGCTATAAATGCATTAATTGTTCAAATCCAAATTGTTTAAAAAACATAAAGACTAAAAGCTGAATAGGTTATCCTTCAGCAAACAGAATGAAGTAATCTGGGTTTGTGTCTTGATAGGTAAAGCACAGGTATTGAGTGTCAAAACTTTGATATAATCCATATAATTTGAATAATGAACTAAGGCAAAAGAAGATCTTCGACTGTTAGAGTAAACGAAAGGAGACATGACTTCATTAATTACCTAAATAAGATGATTTGCTAAAGCAGGGAAATCGGAATGAGGTAGTCCCTTAATCCTCTCAAAAAATAGCCAAAGATATTCAGATGGATGAACGACGAAATGCTAACAATTTAATGCCTTTCCAATTTTCTTAAAAACAGTCAAAAAGAGGTAGTCGTTGTGGGCATAATACTTCCTTATTAGACCCTAAAACAATGCTGTGAAGCTTTGATTGAAGAGTAATGCGATGTTCTTCCTTTAGTGCTACAGGGTACTGTTGTATAGAGAAGCTAAATCATCAATGTACCTATTTTGATTTTACTTGTTGAATAAGACTCTACCTTTATTTAGAATAAAGTAGACTTACAGTAAAATTTGCTTTGTAATTTGGCCAGCGTCTGGATCACAAGCTAGCAATTCGTCAAACGAAGGATTAGTAATTGGTAGGGAAGAGAATAGTTGTTCAAGAAAAACAATAGCTTACTTATAATCAAGCATAGCAATCCGATTCTGAACGAAGAAATAAACCAAAGACTATAAACTATCTTTTGGAATGTAAAAACATGTAATAATGATGTTTTTTAAAGGAGAAGAAAGGCATCATTTAATCTGCTAAATATTCCTAATAGAAATGCCTATCAAGGACTTTAGGAGTAGAGGTTCGAAGCCAGTTAGTTCAATTCAATCATGTCTTAGATGTTGAAAATCAATTTGAAAAGAAATTGGAGATATAGCAGAGGCTTGCTTTGCTATCCTTTTTTGTACTTCATTAGCTGTTGGATGAAGTAGGAGCAAAGAGATATAAAGCAACTTATTTAAATATCACTTAATTGGTATTTCAAAAATCTTGAGGAGCAGTTCACCAACTTCATCAAAAACTTTATTCTTCCTAGTGACTAACTTAAACTGCGCAACAGCATTGCAGTTTATAAGAAAACAGTAGTGATGGATGTGAGGAGGCATTTAGCCATGTTTGAAAACTTATTTATTGTGCCTGACATCTGCAGTAAGTACGTCTAAAACTTGAATAGACTTTTCATGTAAAAGTAGTCTGATGTCTATATACGCAATAACAAATTAGCTGCCTAATTCAACCAAGACCTTCTGCAGAAGATCTATTAAGCTTAGATAAATAAGCAATTTGAGCAAGTTTTTCCTAACAAGAAAGGAGAAGAGAGTTAAAAGAGTGATAGGACTATCAAAGATTTCGAAACTGATTTTCAATCCTTGCTAGATCGCTATAATAACCACAGCATTAGAGTTCAGTCTCAATTAAGGACATTTAACGAGTTTATTATGGGCAAGAAGGTAGAATATGCAGAAATGTTGTCCAAATAGCTGAGAAGTAGCAAGAAAAAGTACGTGAATTAGTCAGAATAGCTTAAAGATAGACTTGAAATACAGATGGGCGTCTTACAGACCTTATAAGAAGAAATTAAGGAACTTGAAGAAAAAAAGGATAGAGTTGAAGGATAAAATGAATAAATCAAACATATCATTGAGTAAATCAGAGTAAAGCGAGTAAAAGAGACTCAAAGTGATTCCCCATCTTCTGGGCGCAAAAAATTCAATCAATCACTGGAAATGAGAACTAATAGAAAGTAAACCAAACTCCTCACAAAAAAAATCAATCATCCAAAGTAAAAGAAACCCAGATGTTGCTGCGAAGTTATGTGATTTTTATTTGATATTATTGAGCTTTCTTGAGCAGAAATAGTCAGTTTTCATGAGATTTATGTGCTTTGATGTCTTAATCGTAATAGCCAAAATAAATTTAGGAAAATCTTTGTAAATTTGAGCAATTTAATGATTGAATCTAGCTAATCTTCTAACAAAAAGTTATAGATATGTTTCAAATTAAAAAATGTTTTTAAAAACTAAAAAGAAAACTAAAATTAGTAATATCAAAGTCTCATTACTTTGGTAGCTCTATTATTTTCAATAATCCTTTCTCTTTTTTAAAGCTAAGCTTTGACATCTTCTAGGTTTATCAAGGATTAACTAAGAAAAAGCTGATCAATTTCTTATAAAGTATTGAGCTTATTCAGCAGAATTAGTCCAACAAAGTGCTTGAATCTTTATGAAAAAGCAAACTTTTTATCACGGTTTCTGGCAGACTTTTCCATTTGCTGCCAAAACTTATGAATGTTGTTAGTGTTTAGAAATTTTGCGAATTGGGAGGACTTCAAATCTTTGTTAGGAAATGGATTTCTTCCTGTAAGAAGTTAGATTGCTAGCTGAGCAATTGTAAAGGGTAATTGTCGCTGATTGCTTTGGAGTGAATTAGACCAGCCACAAATCACTATATCTCTGTCTTCTTTCATCAGGATGTTATCCATTGTTAGGTTTGGATGCCCATTTTGTGCTACATCAAGAGTATAGATTAAAGCTCTGACTATCTTTTTTAGGTAGAATCTTGTGATTTATTATGAGAAACTTCCAAAGCATTCAATGTATTTCATGAGATTGCCGTGGGGCGCTTCAGGAAACACAATAAGCTAATGTTTTAATGTGATCATCAGTCGGCCTACTAGCTATGATTGAGAGTTGAGTGGTTTTATTATGTTGGGGTGGTTGAGGGCTTCCAAAATCTGCCTCTCTTTTTGGTACTAGATGATTCTGTTTGAGGGAAACACCTTTACTATGTATTTCTGGTCGCAAACAAAGAGTCGAAAAAGTCTGAATTAGTCTCAAAAATACTCGTAAAAGCTCTGTTCGGAAAGTTCTGTCATCTTTATATCGACTTCTTCGTCTTCTTAGGCGTTCTAAAATTGGTTGTGCATTCCTCAGAATTATATTATAAAGCGATTATCAAAATATAGAAAAAGCTACTTCTGAAAAATGTTTTTATACTTGTTGGATGCCTTTTTTGCTCATTTCTAAGGCAACCTCTACCTTCACATTGTGCAAAACTACTTATTGATTTTACTCTATAAATTGACTGCAAAATTGACCAGGAAGTGGTTTTAAGGAAACAAAACGGCACACAGTCACTAACAATTGAAGGATATGCAAAAAGAAAGAAGCCTCAGCCCAGAAATCGAGAGAATACGGAACGAACTGCATCTTTTGGGAAGGATGATTTGAAAAAATAGCTGCTAAAGAACAAAATTACGTCTAAATGCTTCAATGGGCAACTACTTTTAAAACAGGTTTGATTTACTTAGCCTTTTACACAGGTTGTTTAACCCAAAGACTTTTTACGATTAAGCGTTAGCATCTTCCCAAGCCTAAACTTTGAAAACAAACTTAAGGAATACCGCGATTTCGCGATCTTGAGCTTCCTGAATTTTCGCTATTAATATAAAATTAGGTGTTTTCTAGAAAAACATTAGATAACTTTTTTTACATAAGCTCTCGAATAAAACTGATCTCAGCTATTCTGGATGATTCAGCAATAAAATTTGCAAAACGCAAACAAAAGCAAGAAACTAAGAAGAAGAACAGTCTGTTTCATCCAGAATATGTGGCAGATGATAATTTATCTTTAGTTAAAGTTTTTTAAACCATAAATTCTCCAGGAAATAAGCTCTTAATGAAGATATTTCCTAATCTTCAGCACTCAACACTTTTTCAAATGCGGGTAAAGAAATATTGAGTACAAAAAACATTATTTAAAAGCAAAATAATCCCCAAAGCTGATTTTTGAAAAGCCAAAGCAAAATAAGCAAAGGAAGGCCATATGAGTATGGACTCTTGATTCTAAAAAAATTAATAAACCGACATATGGTGAAAATAAATCTTATGCAAAACGTAATAAAGAAGTACAAAAACTGTTATGATGAGATTTGAAGGCCTAGGTAGTTCGAACTGATTGCAATGACCAAATAACAGACGAATTTTTTTGTATATTTTGTTTGTTTGATGCTAATTTTGCTTTTTTACTGAGCATGGTTAGTTATTAAGGATTGGTAATCGCAGTAGATTTACAAAAAATGAGCGGGCTGGCAAAGAATTAGGATTAAGAAACGAGGAGTATGGAGACATACGAAAACGTATTCAACCAGCAAGGCATTTGCAAAAACCTACAGATCAGCTTATTAATCAATCTTTAATCCAACTATCTTTATAATAAATAAATAACTCAATCCAAATGCAAAACCCAGAACTTACCAATGCTACTGCCAAACGCAATTCTCACCTGAATTCCATCAGAGCAAGCTTGAAGGCATCTCCTTTACAATTTCTTTGTAATAAAGGCGAAAGTAAAGTTCAGCAAGAAAACTGCAGAAAGATAAAAGCTTTTTAGAAGACATAAAAAGATTTAACATCAGCCCATTCTGAAACTGAAGCTTCAGAGTCAGAAGAAGCAGAATTGAAAGTTTCTCAAAGCTTTTATTAAAAATACTAAGTTTTGGAGAAACTGGGCTAAGGTTGTAACGCCTGTGTTTATAAATGCCAGGACAAAATTACCCACAAAATCTATGCAGTAAAAAAGGCAAGACTTTAGGAATAACATGTTGAAGAGGCCAAATAAATTTTTTTCAATATAAAGGCACTTAAACATCCCCAAATATCTTCCTACAAGGCTCTCTATTATGACAGCTTGCAACGATTAAGCTTCACTGTTATGGAATATTGCCCTTTCCCAAACCTTTCTGAAGCTAAGATCCAAACTGAATAAGAGTTGAAAAACATTATTAGTCAGTTGGTTCCAGTAATATAATATCTTCATCAAAATAACATTTGCCATAGAGATATTAAGCCTGAAAATGTTCTCTATGATCCAAAAACCAAACAAATCAAGCTCATTGATTTCGGCATTTCTAAAAAGACTGTCAAAAAAGGGGAAAAAAGGGAAATGCTCACAATCATTGGCAGCAACTGCTATTTGGCTCCTTAGATTTACTTAGGAGGAGGCTATGACTAAAGAGTTGACCTTTGGTGCTTAGGAGTAACAATTTTCAAGCTTATCACTGGTCGTACTCCCTTTGAGTCTTAATACCACTCTTAAACAATCAAAAATATAGTGAAAGGGGACATCAAATTTGGCAAAAAGGCCTGGGAAGCTTACAGCCCAGAGGTGCAAAGCTTTGTGGGAAACCTTTTGAAAGGAAAAGACACGAGAATGACATTGAAACAGTGTAAATAACACCCTTGGCTAGCTCAACAAAAGCTTAGCTCTTTTTGATATTTATTGTACTTATATTCTTAATCACTAAGATATCAAAATTCACTAGCAAAGCAAGATAGCCATAAGAAATAGATTGATTAACATACCCCTCTTGACCTAAGAATGAATCATTAAGATAAATATTGTCTTTATATATATATCTGAAATCATTTATTTCATTTGTTGTCTCCTTCTTCTTCGAGTTCGGAGGTCCAGAGAGTGAGGTTGTCTCTGATGAGCTGCATGATGGTGGTCGCATCTTTGTATTGGTCCTCTTCGATTTGGTCAATGTCAGCAATGGCGTCGTCGAAGGCCTGTTTTGC